>JGI20214J51650_10001938_pt1 | contig 13167 bp, 4 predicted proteins | sample WetSurMetagenome_FD_51650 | JGI IMG/M metagenome (IMG submission 51650) | reverse complement strand
CTTGGCCTCGAGCTCCTTTTTGTAGGCCTCCGCCTCCGCCTCGAGCTTGTGCTGGTAGAGCATGGCCTCGGCGGGGCGCTTGACCGTGGCCTCGAGCTCACGTTCGCGTCGGGCCACTTCCTTCTCCTCTACCTGCGCGGCCAGTTCCTTCTCCGCGAGGCGCACCTGGTACTCCTGGGTGCGGAGCTCGAGGGCGAGCTTGGCCTTCTCGAGGTCGTAGGAGGTGTCGGCCTGTGCGCGCTGCACGTTCACCGCAGCCTGGTACTCGGCGCGGCGCACCTCGAAGTCGCGCGTGGCTTCGGCCAGCTCGGCCTCGGCCTTCAGGCGGGCCACGTCGCCCTCCTTCCGGGCCATGGCTGTGTTGATGGCGGCGTCGCGCTCGGTCTCGGCCTGGGCGATGGCGGCGTCGCGCTTGACCTCCGCGAGACGCCGGGCGCCGAGGGCCTGGATGTAGCCACCGGCGTCGGAGATGTCCTTGAGCGAGAAGGAGATGAGCTCTAGACCGAGGAGGTCGAAGTCCTTGGCCGCGGCCTCGCGCACCTTCTGCGAGAACTCCTCGCGCTCGGCGTAGATCTCCTCCACGGCCATGGTGCCGAGGATGCCGCGCATGTGGCCCTCGAGGACCTCCTGGGCGACGTAGGTGATGCCGCCGGAGCCCTTGCTCAGGAAGTTCTCCACGGCCCTGTGGAGCGCGGGCTCGTCGCTGCGCGCCTTGATCTGGCCCTGGGCCTCTGCGGAGATGAGGACGCCCTGGGCGGTGAGCACGTCGGGGCAGCGCAGCCCGATGGAGAAGACCTCCAGCGGGAAGACCTCTGCGGACTCGAGCATGGGCCACACGAAGGTGCCCCCGCCCACCTGGAGGCGGTACCCGACCTGGCGCTTCTGGCCGCCGGGCTCGGCTACGGTGGAGGTGCGCCCCGAGATGACGAGCACCTGGTTGGGCCCCACTTTCTGGTAGTTGCGCGCCCAAAGGAACACGAGGACTACCAGCACGACGACGACGGACGCGGCTATGATATAAGGCAGAAACACCATCGGTACCCTCCGCTTTTGGTATCCCCCCTGCGGGTGAGATTCTAAAGGTATGCCAATTCACCCGGTCCAACAAGGACGGACACCCCATGAGCATGCTCCCGATTGGTTAACTCACCCAATCGGAGGGAGGCCCGGGGCGCCCGCGTTGCGTAATATGCCCCTCCGCGCCTATGCTAACCCCTGAGCCATCCGGCCGAGCGAGGGGAAAATGGCGACAAAAGGCCCTTACGATCCAGATAGTTACAGGCGGTTTGCGGAAAACCTGAAGGACGTGCTCAAGGGTTCCAACATCGAGCACCCCACCCTATGGACCCTCCGTCGGAAGGCGCTGAAGAGCGGCCGCAAGACGGCCAACGGGTCCGCCCTATGGACCTCCGCCATCTCCTCCCGGCAGGCGGCCAAGACCGTCTACCTCGGCGACGAGACGGTGCAGCTCCCCCGGCCCACGCCGGGGCAGCTCACCATCGTGGAGAAGGCCCCCGACCAGCTCCACAAGGTGCTCCAGCTCCTCAAGACCCAACCCTTCGTGCACGTCCGGCGGCAGATGGGCGACAACAAGGAGTTCAACCCCGTCTGCAACCTCTACGTGAGCGTCTCGGACCCCAAGAACTACCGCCTCGCCTACGAGTGGGCCATGACCATGGGACCCGTGAAGCGCGGCCGCCCGGGGCCCGAGTTCGTGATGATCGACATCCCCGAGGAGCACCAGCTGAGGATGCAGATCCTCACCCTCCCCCAGCACGACATCAACATCGCCATGGGGAGCGACTACACGGGCGAGTGCAAGAAGGGCTTCCTGCGCCAGGCCATGTACCGAGCCGACCTGCGAGGCATGCTCGGCCTCCACGCGGGCACCAAGGTGGTGCGCGCGAGGGACCGCGCCTCGGGAAAGCTCAAGACCTACGGCGTCTTCATGTTCGGCCTCACGGCTACGGGCAAGTCCACGTGGTCGTGCCACCAGCTCGGCCTCGACGCCGACCAGGGCGAGGGCACCTGGGTCTCCCAGGACGACATCGTGATCCTCAAGCGCGACGGTTCGGCCCTCGGCACCGAGCAGGGCTTCTACGTGAAGACCGACGTGGACCCGGGCCTCCAGGAGGCCATGTACCACGCCCTCGCGCACAAATCGGCCCTCCTCGAGAACGTCATGGTGGACGGCGCGGGGAAGATCAACTTCCTCGACGAGCGTCTGGGCGAAAACGGCCGGGGCGTCCTCGACCGGCGGCAGCTCAAGGTCAAGCGGGGCGGCAAGCTCGTGTCCATCTGCGCGGACTCCATCGACCTGCCCGACCTGGACCACCTCGACGGGCTGGTCTTCGCCTTCATCACCCGGCGGGGGACCATCATGCCTTTCGCCCAGCGCCTCACGCCCGAGCAGGGCGTCCTGGCCTACCTCTGGGGCGAGTCCACGCACTCCTTCGCCACGGTGCCCGAGAAGGCCGGCGATTCGGTGCGCATCGTGGGCATGGACGACTTCATCATCGGGCCCCAGGGCCGGAAGGTGAACGCCTTCTACGACATCGTCATGGGCCTCGTTCAGAAATACCCGGGGAAGGTCCACTTCTTCCAGTACAACACGGGCGGCATGGGCGAGATCATCGACGTGGACAAGACGACGGGCAAGAAAAAGCTCATCCGCAAGGTGGAGCGCGTTCCCCTCGACCTCATGGCCGCCCTCCAGCGCGGGGACCTGCGCGGCACGAACGAGTACCACCGCGGGCGCCTGGGGACCGAGTACGTGGTGAAGTGCGAAGGCGCGGACATCACGCACTACGACCCCAAGAACTTCTACTCGGAAGAGCAGATTGCCGTCTACGTGCAGGACCTCGTGGAGGGCCGCCGGGCCTTCACCGAGCAGATCGCCCAGGAGGGCATGCGCAAGGAGATCCGCGACCTGGCGCACCGGGAACTGGACGCCATCGAAGGGCGCAAGAAGGTGGAGCAGTGGGCGCCCCCGGAGGAGCGGGACGAACGGGACCGGCCCACCGAGGACCGCCTTCCGCTGAGCCCCTACATCACGCCCTGGCAGCAGAGGCGATCAAAAACCTGAACTGCGGCCCCCTGCGGGCTCCTCGCGTCGGGGCGATGAGGCCCCCGCTCAGCCAGGCGGGGCCGCGAGAACGGGTGCTCCCCTCGCTGCCTTGAGTCCCGCCAGGAGAGCCTCCCATTCCTCAAGGTGGCGTGGGCCATCCACCAGCAGGCCCTCGAAGTAGTATTCCGGAACACCCTGAAGCTTGACCTTGATCCCCAGCTGCACATCCCGCGCGAGGGCTCGGTCGGGGCGGCCGCTAGCCAGGTCCGACGCGATGGCCGGATCCCGGCTCCAGCGCGCCACCTCCCCGGCCAAGTCCTCCTGGTGGCCGTAAAGAGAGGCGTAGGCCTCCTGCAGCCGTCCCGCCTCTTGGGCGCTCAAGGCGATGCGCGCCGCTTCGCAGGACCAGCGGTGCTCCGGGCTCCGGTTGGACTCGGGCACCGTGGGGTTGCACGACGGGTTGATGGGAAAGTTCCGCACGTCCATCCGGATCTCACCCGGATGGCGCAGGCGCAACGCCTCGAGCGTCTGCGATCCCTTGCGACAGATGGGGCAGCCGAAATCCAGAAAGACCACAAGGGTGAGGGGGCCCGACTCCGAGCGGGGAAATTCGGGGTCGGGCTCCTGGGCCAGGATGCTGGCCACGTCCCTGTGAATCATCCCCCGTGCGTGGGCCGTGGCCAGAAGCTCGGGGACCAGGAGCGCGGCCGCCCCACCCGCACCGAGGAGAACTAGGCGCCCAGGCGACAGCCGCAAGCCCCTCGGATCATCCTGGGAGCGCCAGCGCCACCGGAGCAGCAGCGTGGACCACAAAGTGGCGTCGATGCTCAGGCAGAAGATGCAGAGGGATTTCACCGAAAAAATCATGGCGCAAAACAACACCATCCCTACAAGACATGCAGCCGCATTGAGCACGAACGGGACGTCGTGGCGGCCTCGGACGAGCCCCGGCCCTTCCGTGGCCGTCCAAAGAAGCTGGAGCGTGAAATAGAAGACCGCCACCGAGGAGACCGGCCATCCCGGCACGAGCTCCGCCCAGCGGCTCATGAGCACCGCATAGCAGTCGAAGACCTTCCCGAGAGTGCAGAGAAGGATGTTCCCTTCGACCAGGTAGTAGTTTAGGTAATAGGCCCAGGTGAGGTAGACCGCCAGTCCCAGGCCGAGCGCGTGCAGCCCGATGAGGACGTTGCGCCTAAAGAGCCCCCGGTCCATGCCGGGCCCTCCATGCGGTCGGAGCGATTCCCTCGATCGTTCGCTAAGGCACCTGCTCCGATGCGTCGAAAGTCGCTCCGCCTCCGACGTAGAGGAGCGCCGTGTAGCTGACCACCTCCCCGGCGGGGTCGGTGTTGGGTATGAGCTTGAACAGGCCCGAGCTGATGAAGGACGTCGTGAACAGCGTGGCCCCGTCGGGGCCCAGGTAGGTGACGGTGCAGGCGCGCTCGTTGGACTCCGGCGGAAGGCCGCTGCAGTAAAGCGCCTGCTGCCATTCCGCGAAGAGCGAATACTCCCGCGGGTTGAAGATGACGGAGGCGACCTGCGCCGAGGGCGACTCGTACGTCGGGTTGATCATGGGCGGCTGTGTGCATCCCAGCGCATCGTCCGAGAGCCTCAACCCACCTAGATCCAGCCTGAAATTGCTGCACAGCCAGGCCTTCTGCTTGGGCTTGGAAAGCTGGTTGGGCTTGCTCGGGAAGGTCCGCGAGGTGGACTCGGGCTGGATGGTGACCGTGATGACCCCCGGCGCGCTCGAGGCGGCGTCGAGCTTGGGCATTCCGACTTCCGTGATGAGGGCGTTCTGGAAGGAGATACGGGCGAGCTCCTTGTAGTTGAAGTTGGCCATGATGATGGCGCCGCTCTTCCGGGCGCCGCCGCCACCGCCCCCGCCGCCGCTCACGCTGGCTTTGATCCAGTCGTACATGGGCTTTCCCATGGAGGCGTCGATCTGGAAGGTGATTTTGGGGTACTGAAGGTTGTCAATGGTCTTGGAGAGGCGTTTATTGCTGGCGACGTAGGAAAAGTCCTGGATGTTCACTCTGCAGGCCACGAGGGGTCCTACCACGGCTCCGTCCAACTCGAGCAACATGGTCGAGATGCTTGCCGTCTCCGGTTCGGGCGGCGCGGCCCCAACGGTGGTGGACCACAGAACGGCCAGAACTCCCAACAGGAACGCGATGGACATCCGACGCATGGGCACCTCCTGCCATGAGGGCTATCGTGCCCCCGGACCATTCCCCCGTTGAACTGGCGGCGCGTCCCTCCCCACGCCGTGGAACGCTGGTTGTAATCGACCCGTTGGACCAACCTAACGGCTCGGACGCGTAGGAATTCCCTTCCGGAAGGCCACCAACCTTCGCCGGCAGAGCGCGCTAGCGGACCGGAGTGCAAAAGTGGGCATTTCGCCCGCTTAGAACAGGGGGGCCATCGAGCGGTGGGCGCCGTCTGAGGGGATGAACCTCAAGGATGGACACGAGCAACTTCGGCCGGACAAAACCACACGCTGCCGGCCAGCGCACCCTTCTCTGGGGGTCAGGTCTACCCCCGACTTGGGGATGCTCAGGGCTGACTTTGCTGGCTTTCGCGTGGTTGCGCTCCGCTCGGTTGAAACAGGTATCCGCCTGACCCGGGGAAGCCCGATCGAGTCCCAATGCAGGGCCATCGGTGCTCTCCGACTCAAATATATTGTGTAAAGCTGCTTTACAGCGACGCCACAACGGCACAATGCCCTGTGGGAAATGCCCAAAGCATTGAAGGGCAAAGGTGTTCCGTTGGACAAACACAATTTGAGTATGTACGATAATGTCTGCTTGGTAATTTGAATCTCGGGGGGACAAGCACAGGGCTTCATGGCTCCGGGAAGTTCCGTCCGATGATTCGTGCCGGCTGGCATCGGGGGAGTTGGGGAGAGCCGATGACTTCGATGGACAAGGGCCACCTCGCGGTGGTCGGTCTGGCGCGGCCGTCGGGCAGGACGACGACCCGCGCCGAGGCTACCCCAGCGCCTCATGCGCCAAGGGCGGTCGCCAGCGTGGAAGAGAGGGGAATGCTGCAATGACGAGAGAGACGAGGGGGTCGGCGAGGGATTGGTCATGGGTTTTGGTTCTTGCCGTCCTGATCGCGGTGTGCGCGCCGCTCGTGGTGGCGGCGGCATGGGTCGAGGGTGCAAACCCCGTCTTTGAGCCTCCGGCCGGGGTCTACTATCCGAGCGTGCTCTATGACGCGGATGCCTTCTCGGGACACGGCGCGTCGTATCCCTACAAGCTGTGGTACTCGAACGGCTCTGCGACGGCCGTGGGATTGGCGGCTTCGAACGACGGACTGTCCTGGACGGTCCTTTCTTCCGCCGTGACGGGGCTCGCCTCGCCCCACCACGTCCAGGTCCTCTATGACGCCGGCGGCTTTGGCGGCACCGGGTACTTGTACCGCATCTGGTACTGGTGCCAGAGTTCCAGTATCTATGACATCGGCGCCATCCATACGGCGGAGTCGGCCGATGGCGTTTCTTGGTCGAATGACCAAGCCCTCACTCAGTTCGGAACCAGCGTGGTCGTGGACAACGGGACCAACTGGAACCGTGGCTCGTACGGCCCCATCGCACTCATCTACAACGCCGCGGGTTCGGCCACGCTCGACGATGCGAACATCTTCAACAACAGGTACGTGATGTACTACGACGGCACGACGGGGAGTCAGGAAGCCTGGGGGCTGGCCTACTCCACGGACGGGCTTCTTTGGAAAGGCTACAACGGCGGCTTGGCCCCGGTCCTTCCCGTGGGCGGCGCGGGCACGTGGGACCAGAACTACACCGCGCACGGCTCGGTGGTCCACGGTCCGTCCACCACCTGGGACGCTTGGTACGGGGGCGGTGTCGCCGCCTCCTCGGAGGGCATAGGCCACGCCACGTCACCGGACGGCATCGCATGGACGAGGGACTCCGCCAACCCCCTGACGGATCTCGGATGCGCCTCACCCCCGTCGGGCTTGGGCTGCGCCGGGACGTGGAACGCGACCCGAAACTACACGCCGGTGGTTCTCGCCTGGCCCTCTGGGAGCGCCTGTCCCGCGCGGGACCTCAAGATGTGGCGCTCGGGAAGGGACGCGGCGGGCAACAAGGTGCTCGGGTTTGCTTCGGCGGTCTCTCCCGCCGTCAAAGTCCGGCATGTCCCGGCTGACTACCCCACGATCCAGGCGGCGATCACGGCGTCGAACCCGGGAGACACCGTCCAAATCGCAGCCGCCACCTTCGCCGAGAACGTCGTCCTGGACAAGCCCATCGAGCTGGCCGGGGCAGGAGCGGGAGCGACGATTCTCATGCCGGCCCTCTCCAACCCTGACTGTGGCGGAGTGGGAGGGAGCGATCCCCTCTGCGCCGGGGCGTCGAGCGTCATCCTGGTGCAGTCGGGCTGCGTCACGATCCGCGACCTCACGGTGGACGGGGATAACCCGAGCCTGTCGGGCGGGATAACCGTGAACGGCGCCAATGTGAATGCGCGCAACGGCATCATCCTCAACGAGCCTCTCGGCCCGTTCGACTACTTCACCGTCACAGACTGCCAGGTGAAGAACGTCTATCTGCGAGGCATCTACGCCTATCAACCTCCCTCGGCCTCGCTCAAGCCCCACTTGAGCCTCCGAGGCAACACGGTGGACAACGTGGCCGGCAGCGCGGACTTCTCCATCGGGATCTTCAGCAGACATTGCACGGGGACGATCCAGAACAACACGGTGAGCAATTGTCCCGACGCCATCTCCGCCAATTGGTCGCACGGCCTCCAGTTCCTCAACAACGCAGTGACGGCTTCGGGCAGCGGCGTCCACACGGACAACGCGGGCAACGCGCCCGGCGATTCGTCCGATGTGCTTCGGGGCAACGTCGTTACCTCGGGGACAGCCTTCGGAGGGTACCCGATCTACGGCGTCTGGGCGTTCAACCCTTATTCCTCCGTCACCATCGCGAACAACACCGTGGATGGGGCGGACATCGGTGTGGCCGTTCACGGCTCCGGCTCACCTTCGGGGATGGTGGCCTTCTCCGGGAACGTCGTGAACGGATCCGCGAGGGTGGGAAGCCGCGGTGCCCTTGTCTCTACGGACCTTCTCGGGTGGGGGAGCGCGGACGCCTCAGCCACCTTCACGGGAGACAGGCTTCAGACCTGCGGCACGGGGCTCGAGGTGGACCAGCAGGCGGGCTACGCGAGCCTCGCCACGGTCACCGGGGCCAGGATCACCGACAACCGCACCGGAGTTCTCGTCAACGGAAGTTCGGTCTCGGTCATCCAAAGCGACCTCTCCTTCAACTCCTCCTCCGGCGTCGACAACGTGGGTGGAACCGCGATCGCCACCTGCAACTGGTGGGGGAATGCCAGCGGCCCCACGACGGCTCTCAACCCGGGCGGGTCCGGCACCACGGCGGCCGGGCCGGTGACTTTCGCCCCATGGCTGACAGCGGCGGGCGGAGACTGCGACGGTGCCATCGCCACGCACCTGGCCTTCACGGTCCAGCCCCCGGCCTCGACACTGGCAGGTCAGGCCCTGACTCCTGCGGTCGTGGTCCAGGTCCTCGATGCGTCAGGCCATCTCTGTACCCACTTCAACGGGGCCATCGCGCTGGTCCTTTCCGGCGGCGCACCTTCGGCCACCCTCTCGGGCGGCTCAGCGACGGTCTCCAACGGGGTGGCCACCTTCCCCGCTCTGTCCGTTGATCTGGCCGGGACCGCCTACCAGCTCAGGGCGACCTTCACGGGGCTCACGTCAGCCTTGAGCGACGCTTTCGACATCCTCTGCGGGGTCCCCGCCGTGGTCTACGTCGACAAGGCCTGGACCGGGCTCCCCAACGGCGCTTCGGTCACTGCAAACGGAGGGCCGCACGTCATAGGCTGCGACGCCTTTGCCGTCATCCAAGACGGCGTGAACGCGGTGGCCAATGCGGGGACCGTCAACGTCGCCGCGGGGACTTACCTCGCCGAGGTGAAACTCCTGAGGCCAGTTCTCCTGCATGGTGCCGGAATCGACGTCACCGTTCTCATGGGTCCGAAAACGGGATCGGACAGGGCTCTCAGTATCGAAGCCAGTGGCATCACCGTTGAAGGCTTCACCGTAACGCGCGATGGCAACAACCCGACCGACTGGGCCACGAACGCCAAGGTCACGGGCGTCCAGTTCAACCAGGGCGTCACGGGGAGCACGCTCCGCTACTGCAAGGTCACGGGCAACCGGAATGGCGTGTATGTCAACAATGCTCAGGGCAATACGATCCGGAATAACGTCGTCGACTTCAACCGGACCGGCATCCACCTCGTGAACAACGTGACCGGAACGCAGATCACCCAGAATACGGTCACCAACAACTGGACCCTGGGCATCATCTTCAACACAGTCTTCGGTGGCGGCGAAACTTCTGCCACGACCGGCCTAACCGTGAGCAACAACAACGTCTCCAGCAACTGGTATACCCAAGTGGAGTGCCGCTGGAACCTCAGCACTGCAACCCTCGATGTCTCGGGAAACTGGCTGGGGAGCAGCGCACTCGTGGTCAGCAGCCTCGACGCCAGTGAACCTGGGTACAGCGCCCAAATCCCCGTTGAATACGGCGGCACGGCTACGAACCCCGGGGGCGCGGCATCTGTGGGTGGGCACACCTCGAACCGCATCGACTACACCCCCTGGCTGAACAGCGGCACCGACACTGATCCCGGCACCATCGGCTTCCAGGGAGACTTCTCCTACCTGAACGTGGGTGCTGCGAGCCCGCAGTGGGGCTCCACGCCGCGCATCGCCGAGGGCATCGGCCTGGTGACCACGGGAGGCACGGTCAAGCTGACCGGCGGCAATTATCCAGAGAACGTGGTCGTCTCCAAGGCCCTGTCCCTCCTCGGTCCCAATGTGGGCAAGACGGGCTGGGATGGAACGCGGGTGGCCGAAGCCCTGCTCATGCCCACCACCGTGGGTCCCTACATTCTCGACGCCGCCCACCGCACCACGACCCTCCGGATCACCGTCCCCGACGTGACCGTCGACGGGCTTGCCTTCGATGGGCACAACCCGGCCCTGACCGGGGGCGTGCCGATGGACGGCGTGGAGGTCCACGCGGCCTGCGGTATCAGCAACTGGGCCGGAGACCACGATGCGGCCGGCGCCGTCGCCCCGCGCCTCACGCTGAAGGAATGCACCTTCGCCCACTTCGGGTATGCAGCCATCGACCTGGATGCCACACCAGCGCCTCAGGCTGGCACGGTGGTCCGAGACAACTACTTCACGAGCCTCGATCCGGGCAACACGCCCATCTATGGCTGGGGCGTCGGGATCGCGCTGGAAGACAACTACTATGCAGACGTGCTCAACAACCACGGGGACAACATCCGGAAGGGCGTACAACCCGACAACTTCTGGCTCGCCAATCCCGGTAACCCGGTAAGCATTTCGGGCAGCGACTTCCGGACCTGGCGCATGGGTGTTTACGAGAACCTTCAGTACCAGAGCGCCTCCCCCTTCACCATCTCGGGGAACACCTTCCGCGCAGAGAGCGCGAGCACTTCGAACAGGGGCCTCACGCTCAGTTCCATTCAGGATGCGGTGGGTGTGACGGTCTTGAACAACGACGTCATCGGTGGGTGGATCGGGTTCGAGGGGTGGAACATCCCCACCACCAGCCCCCTCACCATCCAGGGCGGTTCGGTCACCGGCGCGCAATACGGCGTGGTCCTCTGGAACAACCAGATCCCCGGATACGGCTTCTCCTCCGGCGATTCCCATCTCCGAGTCACGGGGACAACGCTCACCGGGTGCACGGCCGCGGGCATCCGCGTGTTCGACGACCCGACCAACACCAACGCCCCCAGCGGACTCTTCCTCACGGCCGACGCCGTCACCGCTACGGCCTGCGCCACGGGCCTCCTGGTGGATGGCGCCGACGCTTCGGCCATCGTCACAGCCAGCGCCTTCAAGTCCGGGTCCAACGGCGTGGTCGCCCAGAACGGGGGGACCGCCTCTGCGACGGGCGGTGATCTTTCGGGCAACGCCTCCTTCGGCGCCAACAACCTCAATGCGGGCGGAAGCCCCATGCTCATGGCCACCTGCGACTGGTGGGGCAGCGCGTCGGGTCCCACCGCGGCGACGAACCCCGGAGGCACGGGCTCGGCCGCATCTGCCGGCGTCGCGTATACACCTTGGTCGACCACTTTGGGGGGAGTTTGCAACGGTGCCGTTGCGACGCACCTCGCGTTCTCGGTCCAGCCCTCTCTCTCGGTGGCAGGGAACCTCATCGCTCCCGCAGTGGTCGTCCAGGCGCTGGATGCCTCTGAACACGTTGCCGTGGGCTTCGCTGGAACCATCACGCTCGCGCTTTCGGGTGGGACGCCCGGGGCCCTTCTGTCCGGCGGGAGCGCGACGGCCGTCAACGGGGTGGCCACCTTTGGCAGCCTCTCGGTCAATCTTGCGGGTCCGGCCTACCATCTGACAGCTTCCTTCGCGGGTCTTACTCCCGCGACAAGCAGCCCCTTCGACGTATGGGCGGTCCCGACGGTGGTCTACGCCAAGAAGGCATGGACCGGTTCCTCGGCAGGTACATTGGTCACCGCCAATGGAGGTCCGCACATCATCGGCTACGACGCATTCGCGGTCATCCAGGACGGGTTGAACGCCGTGGCGTCGTCTGGAACCGTCTATGTGTATCCGACCGCGACTCCAACGGACGGATATGCGGAGAACCTCACGATTGCCAAGCCCCTCACCCTCGCCAAGGCACCTGACGCAGGTGCATCGGACGTGGTGGTCTACCCGGCCATTTCCAATCCGAACTGTGGTGGCGCCGGTGGCGGTTCGCTCTGCGCGGGGGCGAGCAGCATCATCCTCGTCCGGGCCAATAATGTACTCATCCACGACCTGACCCTCGATGGTGACAACCCGCTGCTGGCCAGCGGTATCGTTCGGAAGGGAGCAGATCTCGACGCGAGGAACGGCATCATCACCGACCACAACTCCGGCTCCTTCACGAACCTGGAGGTCCACCACTGCACTGTCCGGAACATCTACCTCCGGGGGATGTACGCCTCCAGTGGGGGCACCTTCAACTTCCACGACGACGTCGTCACCAACGTCCAGGGTGACGGAGGTTCCATCGGCATGTTCGCCTGGTATGGGCCCGGGACATTCGCCTACAACACGGTGACCTACTGCAACGATGCGATTTCGGCCAACCACTCTAAGGGCATCCAGTTCCTGCACAACACGGTCACCGACTCCGGTTCGGGTATCCACACCGACAACGCCGGCGACGGGGGCGGTGTGGCCGACCTCATCCGGTGGAACGATATCTCCAACGGCGTCGGCGGATACGGAATCTTCACCTTCGTTCCCTACCTGGCGCCGACGGTGGAGGACAACACCATCACCAACTGCGACGTCGGACTCTCGGCGTGGGGACAGGGGGCGGCGGTGACGCCCGTCTTCCAGCGCAACACGGTCAAGCTCATCGCCCCTAGGTACAGGGCCGCGGGGAGCGTCGGGGCCTACATCACAACCGACCTGATCTCCTATGGCTACACGGACGTGTCGGCGGATTTCCAGGACAACACCATTTCGGGCTACGAGACCGGCATCTACCTCACGGCGGATCCCCAATCGTGGAACCCTGAAACCTATGTGCCGCACGCCATCAACGCCACGTTCTTCAACAACAGCGTTTACGACAACGCGACGGGGCTGAGCGCGGGAACGCTGGGGACCTACCACGTCACCGCCAACTGCAACTGGTGGGGAAGCGACACCGGGCCCTACAACGCGACCTTCAACCCGGCTGGCCTGGGCAATGCGGTCGATGGACGCGCCATTTTCGTGCCCTGGGCTACCACACCGGGACCGGGCTACACCTGTGGCGGGGGAGCACCTACGATCACAGGCATCACGGACGTGGCTCCGTGCGCACAGAGCGGCATCCAGGTTTCGTACACAGGGACACCGCAGGCGACGAGCTACGACCTCTATGCGGACGGCTCTCGGGTCGTGACGGGCTACGCTTCCGGCGTTACTTACAACCCAGGGGACGCCGCTAGCCACGCGTACGTGGTGAGGGCCATCCTGCCTGTGGGTTACGTGGATTCGGCCTC
>JGI20214J51650_10001935_pt1 | contig 13176 bp, 11 predicted proteins | sample WetSurMetagenome_FD_51650 | JGI IMG/M metagenome (IMG submission 51650) | reverse complement strand
TGCTAAAGAGCCATCTGATAAAAATCAGAACCGCCGAGCAGAAGGCTGTTGACAGCGACAAACTGAAAACCGCATTTCTCCAGAATATTTCCCACGAGATCAGGACTCCGATGAACAGCATTGTTGGCTTTTCTCAGCTTCTCAAGGATAAAGAAATAACTGAAGATGAAAAGGACAATTACCTGGATTTGATCTCTAAGAGTTCCGATCAGTTGCTTAACATTGTTAATGAAGTTCTTGATATTTCTCTGATTGAGACGGGGAATATTGCAGTGAATTATAAAAATGTGCATCTGAATAAGTTGCTTGATGATCTCTATCATATTTTTAGTCCTCTGGCAAAAGGAAATGTTGAATTTTCATTAAAAAAAGACCTTTCCGATTCAGAAAGTTATATAAGAACCGATGCTACAAAAGTCAGGCAGATTATCAACAACCTCCTCAACAATGCATTAAAGTTCACTGATAAGGGATATGTACATTTTGGCTATTCTAGAAAAGGCTCTGAACTGGAATTCTACATCGAAGATACCGGTATAGGAATAGATGCTGATTACCACGATAAGATTTTCGACCGTTTTCTGAAAGTTGGACAGGACAGTGTAAGGATATATGACGGAGTTGGATTAGGTCTGGCAATCTGCAAGGGGAATGTTGAATTGCTTAAAGGAAGAATCTGGCTCGATTCTGAACCCGGAAAAGGTTCAAAGTTTTCCTTCACTATACCCTATGACCCGGTAGAAACTGAAGAAAGGATAACTATCAAACCGGGAAAAATCATTGAAAGCTTCAGGGACCTGGTAATACTTGTTGCGGAGGATGATGATGTCAATTTTCTCTACATAAATGAAATATTCCGTGGTACGGGTGCAGAGATCCTTCATGCAGTTAATGGGAAGGAAGCTGTCGACATGTGCCTGAGTGATGATCGGATAGGAATAGTTCTTATTGATATTAAAATGCCTGTGATGAATGGTTATGAAGCAATAACGAAAATAAGAGAATTCCGTCCAGGACTTCCAATTGTTGCCCAGACTGCTTTTGCCTTAAGCAATGAGATGCTTAAGGCATTTAATGCAGGGAGCAATGATTATATATCAAAGCCCTTCAAAAAAGACCAGTTATTGGCTATAGTTGCTAAAAACAGGCTTCCGGCAAGCAAATAAAGAATTCCCCTGCCTGCCGGTATCCAGTCAACCCACCTTACTATTAATTATAAAGTGAATGCAACTAATCACTGATTTTTTCGTTTCAGATTTTAAAATCACTGCAATTGGATCCTCTTTAGGAATCAACACGAAGCTTAAAGCAGATAACTCAAAATTTTAATTACTGATATTATGAAAAAGTTCTTTTGCCTCATTCTTCTGACAGTTATTTGTCTCCAATATACTGACGCCCAGTTTCTGAAGGATGCTAAGAAGCTGTTAAACTCAAAAACAAAGGGGCTTAGTGAAAAGGACGCAGCCGATGGCATCAGGGAAGCCCTCATAAACGGAACAGGTGAAAGCGTGAAGCTGGTTTCAGTTATTGATGGCTACTGGGGCAACCCCGAGATAAAAATTCCATTCCCTTCTGAAGCAAAGGAAATGGAATCTAAACTCAGGGCTATCGGAATGGGGAAGAAAGTCGATGAGTTCAATGAATCGATGAACCGGGCTGCTGAAAAGGCAGCTGTTGAAGCTAAACAAATATTTATCAATGCAATAAAAAGCCTCACTGTAAAGGATGCTATTGGAATTGTCAGAGGCCGGGATAATGCTGCTACAATCTATCTCAAGAATACCACTTCACCACAGCTTATCGAAAAATTTCAGCCTATAATTAAAACTTCGCTCGATAATGTAAATGCTACAAAATATTGGGGAGATCTGATAACAATGTATAATAAAATCCCTCTGGTCAGGAAGATGAATCCTAATCTTACCGAATATGTGACTCAGAAAGCTATTGACGGATTATTTGTAATGATTGCAAAAGAGGAATTGAAAATCCGTAAGGATCCTGTAGCCAGAACATCTGAACTGCTGAGAAAAGTATTCGGAAGTTAGCCTGGTACCAGATATTTATAGTCTTCTATTTCTTAAACGGAGAATAGCAAAGCAGAACATTACCCGATCTGAATATTCTTGTCCTGAGCAGTGTCAGATCGAGCCTTCCGTCAATGCCTCTGAAGAGTGTTTTACCCTTGCCAAGAATAACCGGATGTATCATTATATTCATCTCATCAATCAATCCTGAAGGTATAAGCGCAAGCGCCAGATCGGAACTCCCAAAGATCGCTATGTCCATTCCCTTTTTTGCCTTAAGCTCTTCGACTTTCTCAGCTATGTCACCTCTGACCAGAGTGGTATTCTCCCAATCTGCTATTTTAAGAGTCTTCGAAAAAACAAATTTTGATAAACTGTTCATTTTAGCTGCTATCTGCTGATCGTCGGATTTTGCAGCCTCGGTAGGCCAGTAACCTGCCATAAGTTCATAGGTTACTCTTCCGAAAATAAGAGTATCGACAGTTTCAAGGAAGCTTGTTGCATACTCATTAAACTCATTATCAACATTATGCCAGTCTATATTTCTTTCCGGACCTTCAAAATACCCATCCAGCGAAATCAGATTCTGAAATATAACTTTTCTCATACCAGACTTTTTTGAATAGAGTCTTATACGGTAAAAATTAATGATAGTTACTTTACATAAGAAATATCAGTCGTGGGTTTCAAATGTACGACGTAACATATGAAATATGGTTTTGCATTAGTTACCCCCTTCCCAACCTTCCCACACGGGGGAAGGATTGGTTTTCCCTTTCCTCTTGCCTCGCTTCGCCATAGCGGCTTCGCGAAGGCGAAGGGGGAAAATGAAAGGGGGTAAAAAATCTTACTTCACAATATTAAAATCGAGAGGCAGCCTCTCCGTATTGAAAAGAACCGGAAGATATTTTATCTCATTTTCAGTGAAACTTCCGGTGACTTCAATTTGTCCTCCTGTAATTTCAGATTGCACAACCGGCCACGAGAATACTTTGTTATCTATTACGATTGCGATTGCTTTATGAAGATCCCTTTTGGTTGCCTCTGCAAAAATAACCTTACCTTTTTCATTTAGTTTTATGAGTATCCTGAGATCCTTCTTGTCCTCTGTTTTTGCAGCTTTCACCGAATCTATTTCTGATCTGGATATCAGGGCTTTTCCGCCGTCGTTTAATTTAAGGGCAAAAAGGCACCTTACCGATCCTGACGATTCAGATCCCCACATAAACAGACAATTTCCAGATGATTTTGCACTCCGGAGATAATTTTCAACCTCAATAAACCTGTCTTTTCCTGCACAACCTGCGCGTGGATCCGACGATTTCTGATCAGGTAGATTGTCGAGAAGTTTCTTAAGCTGATTGTCAGATGACAGTAAACCCTGAATCTCGCTCTGAGTATAAGTCTCATAGAAAGAAATGTTACCACTGGAAGTAATCAATCCACCTACCGTTTCCATATCTGTTCCGGCTGGTAATTTAAACTCGAGCTCTCTCCTGACTTCAGATACTTTAATATCTAAATGATTAATACCATATAAATTCAGTCGTTGCGAAATAATTTCTGCTGATCGTTTCAATTCTGCGGGACCTGCATTTTTTTCATTGGCCTGCAGTATAATTTTTGTGGAGTTCTGTGACTTTACAGGAACCACGGGCAATAGTGTCAATAATATAAGTATCGATATAATAATAGTTGATAGACGTTTCATAATAATTGATTTTAAGTTAATTGAAAAAAATGAACCGGTTGTTTAACCGGGGGCGAATTAACCTAAATTGGGCCAGGCATCACTTTCAAGAGGGAAAAGATGATACCTAAGAATGAATTGGGGAACTTTACACAGACTTCGTCTTATCTTCTGAAAATATGAAACCTGAATACCTGTAATGTTGTTTTCAACAAAAGGACTCCTGTTAAAAGCCAGAAGATCAAAATTGTCCCTGTTTAAAATCCATGTTTTCTGATAAACATGCAACCTCAGACAGGGAGTCGAAACTGCACTGTTTTCTTTTTCGGTAATAATAGCTGTAGCAGGAGCTTTCCCGGAAGCAACCGTATAGCCTGTTGAATTATAATGAACCAGAACGGCAAAAAACAGGATCACCATAACAACAATTACGTCGAAATGGAGTATTGCCTTATTTCTACTTCCTGTGATCATGCATCAAAAGTAATTCAATTTCGGATAAAATACAAAAGATTATGATCCTGTGCTTTATATAAAGCCGGATTTTGAATAAATTTAATATCTGAATAATCAGAATACTTAAGCAGCCAATTATAGATTACCCCAAATCTTCAACAATATGAAAAAATTCCTTGTTTCAGCCCTGAATCTCTCAGCAATCATACTTCTCTTTTTAGCTTCATCGTGCTCAGATAAAACTTCCAGCTTTGATTTTCAGTCAAGTTTTTATAAGATCCAGCTCTGCGATTCTGCTCCTTTTATAAAATACTTTTCAGTAGATGGGATGGGCAATAATAAACTTGAGAATAATCCTGTCCAATGGAGGAGTCAGGCTGAGAAAATCGATTTTGAGCTGCATAAAATTTCTGGTTCAGAAGCCAGAATTTTTAGAAAAGGAGATAAAAAAACTCCTTTATGGGAATTTAAGTTCGGGGAGAAACAATTCAGTGTTGTTTCCCATTCAGTGTCTGACAGTACAGTAAAGGGAATGGAATTCAGATTTGCTAAAAGCAGAAACCACACAACCCTGCTGGGAATCATGACAGCAAGAAATAAAACAAAACTACCAGCGATCCTTCACATGCCTGATATGGGGACGCTTATACTTGAGGCTGACAGGTACGATCTGATTGTTGACTATGATGCGAGCCGCAGTGAAGGAAATAACTTCATTTCTGTTTCGCTTCCGGCCGCAACCAGTCTGCAAAAAAAAATCAGCTACTTATTCACTATCAAGTCAATATATCCTAATTTTACAGGAGTGGAGGATAAAAAGTACTCAGGCTTCCGGCGTAATTATTTAAATCTTTTCCAGATAAATCCGAAGCTGATGGTCCTTGCAAATAACTCATGTAGTGATCCATGCGCTTTTACTCTGTTCCTTTCATCAATAATGGCCCTGAAAACACCTGCACTCGCTGATTCTCTGACTGCCCTTGATCTGGTAAGGATGTCAGTTGAAAGATACCTTCATGGAATGAAGGCTTATGGAATGTATGGTTATAACAGCAGTTGGGAAAATGGAGACACAATTAATAATAACAGTAAGTCACAGCCTTATGATTATCTCGATACCTATCCTTCTCTTGTAATTTCAGCCTGCAACTACATAAAAGGTTCTGGTGACATTAAGTGGGCAGAAAAGTATTATCCTGTCATTAAAGGCTGGATGGATCGCCAGATGATAAGAGACTATAATAAAAACGGACTGGTTGAGTATGAACTCAGTGGCAATTCAGGATCGTGGAATGGCATTGTGCGCCCTGCTAACTGGTGGGATACTGTCGGGTTTGGATTCGAGGACGCCTTCAGCAACGCAATAACTTATGACGCTCTCAACCTGATGGTGTATGTTGCCGGACTAACCGGAAGAAATGAAGATGCCGTTAGCTACAAGCTCCTCGCTTCAAAATTGAAAAGTATTTATTTCAAAACCTTCCATAATCCGGAAACAGGTGTTCTTGCAGGCTGGAAAAGCCGTGACGGTAAATTACATGATTACTATTTTCTCATGGTGAACAGCATGGCGGTTTATTATAACCTGGTCCCTGAGGATAAAATCAAGGGCGTTATGCTGGCACTCTGGAATAAAATGCAGGAGGCAGGTTTCAACGATTTTACTCTCGGGGTTCCTGGCAACCTTGTTTCAGTCAGGCATGAAGACTATACCCATCACGACCCACGCTGGGGAGGAGGGGAAAGGGCTGATGGCAGCGACGCTTTTCAGAGGTATGAAAACGGAGGAGCCTCCCTCAACTGGTCATATTTCACTCTCAAAGCATTTAGAAAAGCAGGCCTGGAAGAACAGCTTGCCAGGATTTCTGAAGGAATACTCAAATCCATAGATGAAGGTAATTTTCAGGGCTCCTGCTCTGAAGGCGGAATGACCAGGGACTGGAAGACCTGGAACGGCGAATGCTGGGGATACGAAGGCTTCCTGTGCGATGGCTATCAGGTTCTTCTGGCTTTCAATCCCAATGATAATTAACCCCAATCTTAATCTTAACCTAAGTCTGTAAGTTCTTTAAGCTCATTCCCGTAATCATACTGCAGGTCCTCATGCAGCAGTGTGATTTTTTTCCTGATTATTTCAATCTGCCTGTTGTATAAATTCTGAAGCCCAGTGTTGTTTCTTATTGAAGGCCTGAACTTTATCAGTCTCCTGCAAAAATAAACCATAAGTTCAACCTCAGTTTCCTTTCTGAGTGAATAGCGACCATATTTTCGTATAGTTCTTAAGATTTTCCGCAAACTTTTCTTTATCAGATATGGGCTTTTGGTATTAACCTGTTCAAACTGCTCATCGATTTCTTTCTTAATACTTCTTACATATAAAGATTCATCACCCGACTCAAAAAGCAGGTAGGTCAGAAGTTCCTTATTCTCCTTCTTGAATCTTGCAAGCCTGAGACAAAGCTCCCTTATTTCTTTGGGCGAAAGATTTGCCAGTTCATCTTTGAGTTCCTTTATAGTGACAGCCTTCATATTCCAAATTTGATCTTAAAGTTAACAATTAATTGCCGTTGTGCCATTTTGTAATTGCTGCGGACATTTTGACGCTCCGTACTGCTTTAGTTAGCAATATCCTGATCTTACGCACTATACAGCAAAACAAATCAACACATTTGGGCATAGACTTATGTTTGGCTTCAATATTGCAGTTGCAGTTTTCTAAAACAGGAGGAATTATGGATATCTTTTCTGAAATAATAGTAACAGCAGTTGATAAAGCCAAGAACGCTGTAGTTAAAATTGATAAGTACACACTCATTTCAGGTAATGAACGACAGACTGGAACCGGATCGGGATTTGTGTTCTCCAGTGATGGACTGATACTTACAAACGCCCATGTTATTGAAAACTCAGTCAGGCTTAATATTACGCTTCTTGATGGCAATGAATTCGCCGGAGAAGTCATTGGTCGCGACAAAGAAACTGATATAGCGATTGTAAAAATATTCGGAAGTGGTTATACTCCTGTAAAACTTGGCGTGTCGGGCGACCTTAAAATAGGGCAGCTGGTTATAGCAATAGGCAATCCCCTGGGATATCAGCATTCAGTATCTGTAGGCGTACTCAGCGGAGTAGGACGCACCATGAAGACTCCGGGAGGACAGCTTATTGATGATATTCTTCAGTCGGATGCAGCAATGAATCCGGGAAATTCTGGCGGTCCGATGATAAATACCGAAGGTGAGGCAATCGGGATTAATACTGCAATAATCCCGAGTGCCCAGGGATTAAGCTTTTCAATCGGAATAGATTCTGCAAAAGAGATAGCCAGATATCTGATCAGCGATGGAAAAGTGACAAAAGCTTATCTCGGATTAATGACAAATGAGATTGAAATTCATCCAAGGATCAAAAACTTCTACCGGTTATCCTCAAAAAGAGGTTTATTGATAACCGGATTAGAAAATTATTCTCCCGCATCCAGGGCAAACCTGCATGAAGGAGATATAATTATAGAGTTTGATGGAGGAACAATTACACAATCGGTTGACCTGACAAAGCTTCTTATCGGGAACAAGCTGATTATGAAGCCTACAGGGATGAAGATACTTCGCCAGACAAAAATAGTAGACGTAGATATTATACCTGTTGAACGGTCTGCGGCCTAAGCTTTTTCTGCTTCGGGCTGCGGGGTCTTAGAACCTTTCTTTTGAGGATATGATCCCGGAAGAATAACGTTTATAAGTTTCTTGCCCCATAAACCCAGCTGAATTCCAGCACCCAGAGAAAGAATACTTAATATTAATGTGAGCGGATAAAGATTCTCTTTTAAGGCAACAAAAAACATTGCTACCGATAAAGACAGTATTATCAGGCTGAATATTATTTTAACACGCAGTATCGGAGTAGCCAGTGTCTTAAACCTTGTAAGTCCGTCAATAACGCCTGTGATAATTGCAATAACGAGGGTAAACGGGAAAACTATAACCGAGAAATTCAGAACATTATGCAACATTTCAGGCTGGAACTCTTTAAACAAGTTAGTTAGTATTACCAGAACAGGAATAGCTATCACCAGAGCCTGGGAAAGATGAATTGCAATCGGATGGAGATCGAGGTTCAGCAATATAAGCCTGTTTCTTGAAACACGTTCCCTGTAAGGTTCAAATACCTTTCTCGGCAATCCGCATGCAGGGCATACATCTCCGAGTTTGTCAGCGTCCATAACGAATCCGCAGGGGCGGCAACGTACTAGTTCCTTCATATCTTTTAGGTTTAATTAATCGATGCAAATTTAAAAATTTATGATTATAAATCTAATAAAGTTTTGACAGGTTGGTGAATACTGAACAGGAATTATGGAATGATCACAGGCCAACAGTTTGGAGAAACTCAAAATGCCGAGTGCTCCTTATAATATTTATTGTCAGCATAAATAAACAGGCAACTGCCTCCCGAAATAAAATCTATGATTTCTTTTGTGAGTTCAGATGGTAACGCCGGACAACCCCAGCTTTTTCCAAGCCTGCCGTATTTCTTTACAAATTCTTCACTAACATAATCGGCTCCGTGAATTACTATCTCACGCATCCTGGCATTGTCGTTAATACCTTTTTCGAGGCCATCAAGCCTGAGAGCATAGCCATGTTTTCCTGAATAGGTCTCTCCTGTCAGATAAAAACCAAGTGAACTTTTAAAAGTCTCAGCAGTATTCGAAAAACTGTCAGCATAAAGATCGCCTGAGTTTTTTCCGTGCGCAACCAGACATTTATAAGCAAGCTTTTTATGTTCCAGGTCAATAACATAAAACCTGTTTTCAGATGATGGTTTTGAGAAATCAATAATGGTTATCAGATTCTTTTTTTTAATGTTGTCGATCTGCCTGAATCCTGAAATTGCTGCTTTAAAAACATTGAACTTAATGACCCCGTCAAGCTGACATTCATTCCATAATAGTGCAGTATCCTGTTCCTGTCTGAAAGGCATTGAGCTAACTGAGATAAAGCACAGGATCAATAAAGTGACTGCAGCTTTGGTATTAAACTTCATTATATAAGGTTAAGAGTGCTGATTTATATAATGCAGTAAAGATAGCTATTCCTGAATTCAGGTCGGTTCTGAAACGTCTTCTATCCTTATTTAATATATATACCATAATAACGGAATAATTATTTTTTTTCGTAAAAGATTTCTGATCAAGTCTCTCAAATGTGCATTAACAGGCAATTCCGGAATATGCAGGAATAAGCAAAGTATGTTTATAAGAATCCCATTTTCTTTGAAAAAAAAAAGTTGGTACAGGTTTTGTTAATATTAAAATATATTAACTTGTTCCTTTAATATTTGTGTTATGAAAAGATTTATGATTACCTCAATTATGCTGGCGTTATTCGCCGCCGGCAGTACACTGATGGCTCAGGAAAGACAGGAGGACTATCTTGGTCTCCCGGGAGACAACCTGAACCTTTATGCAGTGATGAAACTATTTCAGCAATCAAAAACTCTCGAAGATTTTGAAAGATCTCTAAATGATCCGAAATCAAATATAAACAACCTCGATCTTAACGGAGATAACCTGGTAGATTATATTAAAGTATTCGATGATGTTGACGGAGATGTTCACAATATTGTTCTTCAGGTCGCTGTCAGTCCAAGAGAAAACCAGGATGTTGCTGTTTTTACCGTTCAGAGGTTTAATAACGGACAGGTTCAGGTCCAGCTTACCGGCGATGAACAGCTCTATGGAAAGAACTATATCGTCGAGCCTATCTTTGACAATGAGGCTGTCGGAACCCCAAATCCTGGATATACAGGTCCCAACCGCAGCGTCACACAGGTAACATATGTTAGAACGACTCCTTTTGAGATTGCAACATGGCCTCTTGTAAGATTTATTTATCTCCCAACCTATACTGTATGGCATTCATCTTGGTACTGGGGATACTATCCTCATTACTGGCACCCATGGACGCCATTCTCATGGCATTATTACTACGGGTATCATTATCACTGGTACAACGATTATTACGGGCATTACCGCCGGTGGGACTATCACCGTTACTCGAGATGGAACGACTATTATTATGTAGGCAGAAGGTCATTCTCACCTGACGTAAATCACAGAATTGAAATTGGAACATATAAGTCGGCATACTCGCATCCTGAAGACAGAAAAAGAGGCGAAGAAGTGTTTGCCAAAAAGCATCCGCAGGAATACAGGAGATCCACAGCCATGTTAAAACAGAATAATAACGCGGGACCATCTGATAATCATCAGAATCAGATCTCACAGCCCGAATCGAGAAGGAATAACAACGACCGAAAGTCAAATAACTCAATAACAAACAGAAGCGTTAATAATCCTTCAGGTTCCAATAATCAGGAGGTCAACAGGAGATCAACTGAAACTGTTAAAAACAGATCAGTTGATAACCATCCTTCATCAAATAGTAATGTTACGACCAGAAAATCGTCAACAACCGTTGTCAACAGATCTGTATCCAATCCGGGAAACAATCAGAATCAACAGGTCAACAAGACGACAGTTCAGCATAAATCCACCACAGTAAATAATACTAACAGGAGGAATTCTGCCAATAAAGTCAAATCTGATAACGGAACAAAGAAAGAAAACAGCTCCAAAGAATCAGGGAACAAGGAAAACCGCAGAAAATAACCTTAAGTTCTGATTGAACTGAAATTAGAGTTATCAACATAGTTGCTAATATTAAAATAAATCCCGCAAAAGCGGGATTTATTTTTTATAGACTCGATTAAAAATATCTATAACCAGAATTCCCGATAAGAAATATAAATTTCTCATTTTGAGAAATTTTCTCGCCAGGGAAGAATTTGTCTAAAAATTCTTTGATTACTAATTTATTAATTACTAATTAAATACAGCTGAATATTTACTCTTTAATATTGTCTGGCACATTTTTGGATTAGCATTTTTCTCATAAGAGAGAGGTAAGATGAAACAGACAGTTGATGTACTAGTGGTGGAAGATAACGAATATTATAACAATTTAATATTCAATGCATTACAGCAAAGTATCTATTTTGTGAACAGGAAAATGAAGTATAAACTTGTTTTTCACTCCTTTGTGGATTCCAACGATTGTATGAGAAAGATTGATTCCCGTGAATTCAATAACAATGATGTAATAGCATTTGTGGATAAAAGAATGGATAGTGGTATCAATGGGTCGCAGATCATTGGGCGTCTGAAAAAGGAAAACAGCAACACACTCGCAGTATTGCTTTCACAATCAATATTTATAGAGGAAAGAAGCTTACAGAATAATTATGATTTCTTTGTCGTAAAAGACACCTTCGCTCCTGCTCTCTGCAGGCTTTACCTTGATCAATACATTGAGAATAAATTTTTATAGCTTTGGATAATAATTATCCAATTGCTNTCAGGGTGAAGAAATATACAGTTCAGATCAAGATCGGATTATTAATGATAATGGCTGTTGGGCTGTTATCAGCNACCGGCTATTTGTCGTATCGCAATCTCTCTTCAATAGTAGCTTCCATACAGGTTGATCTGAAGCCTGATCCCCGGCTGGCAAGTATCAGGGAGATTTCGATGGACCTGGAGAAAGCACAAAACAGTATTCGTATTTATACCAGTACACACAACAATGCAGATCTGAAGCCTTATTATATAATTATNTCTAATATAGATGATAAAGTAGGCAGGCTCAGAAACCTGTGTCAGAAAGACTCGCTTGTGCTGCTTCAGACAGACACGATCAACAAACTTATAGAAAGAAACATTTCTATCTGGAATCAACTATTGTACCTGAATAATAATCATACAGTTGTCGAAGATCTAAAGCAGTTGTCTGACAGGATAGACAGCAGTTCTGAAGCTGCTAAAAAGACAGAAAAGAATATTCTCAAGCGTGTTTTCGGGAATACAAATAGAAACAAACTTGATGATAAGGAAATCTTAAGCAATCTGAAAGTTATTGAACAACAGGACAGTATAACTAAGGAAAGGGTTATGCAGCGTGAAGCCAACCTTGCCATAACCAGTACTGAGATCAAGGAACAGTTTTATGATCTTATCACAAAGATTGAAAATGAGATTTCCGTTTTAATTAATGAAAAAGCAGTATCAGCCAACAAGTTAGCGGGGAGGACTTATATTGTTCTTGCGATGTTCTCAGTTTGCGGGACTTTTCTTGCAATAATTGTAATGCTTATTATAGTAAGGTATGTGAGGAAAACATATGCATACCAGCTTGCTCTCGAGAATTCTAAGGAGGAAGCTGAAAAGCTTGCCCGTACCAAGGAGCTCTTTATGGCGAACATGAGTCATGAGATAAGGACACCTGTTACTGCTATTTCCGGATTTACGGAACAGTTACTGCATGAACCGCTTGATGAGAATACAAGCCGTTCTCTTAAAATCATTAAATCTTCATCCGATCATCTTGCCAGTATAATTAATGATATTCTTGATTTTTCAAAATTGCAGAACGGCAGACTCTCTCTCGAGAAAGTCCACTTTTCAATTGAACATATAATGGATGACATTTATGCCCTCTTTGAAAAAACGTCGATTCGCAACAACACCAGACTATCATATTCCATTGGTAAGGATACTCCAGCTGTGCTGCTTGGAGATCCCTACCGTCTTAAACAGATCCTGATAAATCTTGTAAGCAATTCAGTGAAATTCACAAAAAACGGCACAGTTGAATACAGCATTGACTGTGTTAATGATGAAAATGATAAACCAGTACTGGTAATTAAAGTAGCAGACACAGGTATAGGAATTGAAGAAGGCAAGATAGATTACATTTTCGAAGATTTCACCCAGGAGGAAATGAGCACAACCAGAAAATACGGAGGAACCGGACTGGGTTTATCAATAGTAAAAAAACTTATCGAACTGCATAATGGAACCATTCGTTGTGAAAGCAGGAAAAATGAGGGAACCACAATAACATGCCATATTCCTTACGAAACCGGTGATGAAAAACTTAT
>JGI20214J51650_10001933_pt1 | contig 13183 bp, 12 predicted proteins | sample WetSurMetagenome_FD_51650 | JGI IMG/M metagenome (IMG submission 51650) | reverse complement strand
GTAGTCGGCAAAATGTTGTGCCATTTCGGCTTCCGCTTGTTGCAACACGCTGATTATCCATTTGTCCGCTGCAGAGAATTCCAGCGGAAGTGACTCGTCCAGCCCGACGTCATGACCGTCGCAATTCATCAATACGAAGCGAGTGGCGTTCCACAGCTTGTTGCAGAAATTGCGGTAGCCTTCGCAGCGCTGCATGTCGAACTTGATGTCGCGTCCAGGTGAGGCGAGCGAAGCGAAGGTGAAGCGCAACGCATCGGTGCCGAACGCGGGAATGCCTTCCGGGAATTCCTTGCGCGTGCGCTTCTCGATCTTCTCGGCATCCTTCGGGTTCATCAGGCCGGTAGTGCGCTTCTTTACCAGTTCTTCAACGCCGTTCACGTTCGGCGGCGACATCGATCTCGACTTTCAGCATCAGCTTGTACGCCCCGACGATGGCGACAGCCGCATCACTTTCCGGCAAATCAGCGATGACTTGAACTTCGCTGAGTTTGGCCAGGCTGCTGATGTAGGGGACGAGAGCTTTGAGTGTATTNNCATCCCCGGCTGCGATGAGCGGCACGCGTTGTGCCGGAGAGAGATTCATCTCGCTGCGCAGGCTGCGGCAGGCAGTGATGATCTCCTGCAGTAGTGCGACTTGTTCCATGGCGGCTTTGTCTATCTTTGATGCGTCTGATTTTGGATAGGCTTGCAACATGATGCTGCCGCCGGATTTGCCGGCAAGCGGCGCGACGGATTGCCACAATTCTTCGGTGATGAACGGAATGATCGGATGCGCCAGGCGCAGGATGGATTCCAGTACGCGCACCAGCGTGCGTCGCGTGGCGCGCCGCTGCGCCGGATTGCCGGCGGCGATCTGAACCTTGGCGAGTTCCACATACCAGTCGCAGTAAGCGTTCCACACCAGCTCGTATATCGTGCGCGCGGCCAAGTCGAAGCGGTAGTCGGTAAAGTGCGTAGCCATCTCCGCTTCGGCATGCTGCAGCATACTGATCACCCACTTGTCCGCCGCGGAGAATTCCAGGGGCAGCGATTCGTCCAACCCGACATCATGGCCGTCGCAATTCATCAGTACGAAACGCGTGGCGTTCCACAGCTTGTTGCAGAAGTTGCGGTAACCCTCGCAGCGCTGCATGTCGAACTTGATGTCGCGCCCGGGCGAAGCCAATGAGGCGAAGGTGAAACGCAGCGCATCGGTGCCGAACGCGGGGATGCCTTCCGGGAATTCGCGGCGGGTGCGTTTCTCGATCTTCTCGGCATCCTTCGGATTCATCAGACCGGTGGTGCGTTTCTTTACCAGTTCGTCGAGGACTATGCCGTCGATCAGGTCGATCGGGTCAAGCACGTTGCCCTTGGACTTGGACATCTTCTGCCCTTCCGCATCGCGGATCAGGCCGTGCACGTACACATCCCTGAAGGGGATCTTGCCGGTGATGTGTTTGGTCATCATCACCATGCGCGCCACCCAGAAGAAGATGATGTCGAAGCCGGTCACCAGCACCGAGGACGGCAGATATTTCTGCACGAATGCATTCTGCTGCTCGAACGGCTTGCCTTCGTCCCAATCCAGCGTCGAGAACGGCCACAGCGCGGAGGAGAACCATGTGTCGAGCACGTCGTTGTCGCGGTCGAGCTGTCCGGCGTAGCCAGCCTTGTCTGCCAGATGGCGCGCTTCGGCTTCGTCGTGCGCGACGAACACTTCGCCGTTCACACCGTACCATGCGGGGATCTGGTGCCCCCACCACAACTGGCGCGAGATGCACCAGTCCTGGATGTTGTTCAGCCACTGGTTGTAGGTGTTCACCCAGTTTGCCGGATGGAACTTGATCTCGCCGCTTGCTACGCATTCCAGTGCCTGCTCGGTGATGCTCTTGCGTGGCTTTCCATTTATTTCTGGGCCCGGCTTGCTCATCGCGACGAACCACTGGTCGGTCAGCATAGGCTCGATCACCACGCCGGTGCGGTCGCCGCGCGGCACCTTGAGTTTGTGCTTCTCGGTCTTCTCGAACAGTCCGGATGCTTCGAGATCGGCGACGATCTGCTTGCGCGCAGTGAAGCGGTCCAGTCCTTGATATTTCTTGGGTGCGTGTTCGTTGATTTTTGCATCCAGCGTGAGGATGGAGATCATCTCCAGCTTGTGGCGCTGTCCCACCGCATAGTCGTTGAAGTCATGCGCAGGCGTGACCTTCACCACGCCCGTGCCGAATTCCTTGTCCACATATTCGTCGGCGATGATGGGGATGTCGCGCTCGCACAGCGGCAGTTTTACTTTCTTGCCGATCAGGTGTTTGTAACGCTCGTCTTCCGGATGCACCATCACCGCGACGTCGCCGAGCATGGTCTCGGGACGGGTGGTGGCGACAGTCAGATGAGTCAAGCCGCGCACGCTATCTTTCTCGACCAGCGGATAGCGGATGTGCCACATGAAGCCGTCTTCTTCCTCCTGCACCACTTCGAGGTCGGACACGGCGGTGTGCAGCTTTGGATCCCAGTTCACCAGGCGCTTGCCGCGATAGATCAGGCCTTCGTTAAACAGGCGGACGAAGGTTTCGGTGACCGAGCGCGACAGTCCTTCGTCCATCGTGAAGCGTTCGCGTGACCAGTCCGGCGAAGTGCCGAGACGGCGCATCTGCTTGGTGATGGTGTTGCCGGAGTATTCTTTCCACTCCCACACTTTTTCGACGAACTTCTCGCGGCCGAGGCCGTGGCGCGAAATGCCCTGCGCGTCGAGCTGGCGTTCCACGACGATCTGCGTGGCGATACCCGCGTGATCGGTGCCCGGCTGCCACAGTGTGTTGTCGCCCTTCATGCGGTGATAGCGGGTCAGCGCATCCATCAGCGTCTGGTTGAAACCGTGCCCCATGTGCAGCGTGCCGGTGACGTTGGGCGGCGGCAGCAGGATGCAGAATGCTTCGGGTTTTTTCGGATCCAGTCCGGCCTTGAAATAACCGGATCCCTCCCACTTGGGATACCAGCGCGATTCGATGTCTTTCGGTTCAAAGCTTTTTGCGAGTTCCATTTGAGTCATTTCGGTGCGGCTTGAAAGCCTGTCCTGAGCTTGTCGAAGGGGCGCGATTATAGCAAAGTCGGACGCGGCAAGAACCTGCAGATGGCGGGTTGACAGCGGGAAGCGGCGCGCCGGCCCCGCCGGTTTGATCGATATCAGGCGGCTTTTGTGCTCGCCAAATCAATGTGGCGCAACTCGTAGCCGCGATCGCGGTAGTACTTGAAGCGTTCCCGTCCCATGCGGCTGTCTTCCGCATCGTTGCTGACGATTTCGACGACGCGTTCGAAGCGGCTGAAGAACGGCAAGCATTCATTGTGCAGACTGATCAGCAGATCGTGGTGAGGGAATTTATCGCTGCCATGGTTCAGCACGACCGGCATTTGCTCGGCATCTTGCGCATCGCCAAGGCAGTGAGGGATAAATGAGGTGGCAGGATAATGCCACAGCAATTTGTCCAGCGCTGCACTGGTTGCTTCATCGGGCAGGCTGATGGCGATGCGCACGCCGCTTTGCATTGCCTTGTGGCTCAGCTGGCAGGCGGTGCGCAGCTTGTCTGTCGAACCGGTGTAGAAATCGACCTTGGTCACGATTAACTTCGGTTACGATTTCTGGGCGCGGTTGATCAGGTATTGCGTGAGCAACGGTACCGGCCGCCCGGTCGCGCCTTTTTCCTTGCCGGATTTCCATGCGGTTCCGGCGATGTCCANGTGTGCCCAGCGGTAGTCCTTAGTGAAGCGCGCCAGGAAGCAGGCCGCGGTGATGGTGCCGCCAGCTCGCCCGCCGATGTTCTGCATGTCGGCGAAGTTGCTGTCCAGCAGGGGCTGATAGTCTTCCCACAGCGGCAGCTGCCAGATGCGGTCATGTGATTGTTCTCCTGCTGCCAGCAATTCCCTGGCAAGTTTCTCTTCGTTGCTGAACATGCCGCTGGCGACGTGACCCAGGGCGATCACGCACGCGCCGGTGAGCGTGGCGATGTCGATCACGGTGTCGGGATCGAATTTCTTCGAATAGGTAAGCGCGTCGCACAGTATCAGGCGGCCTTCAGCATCGGTGTTGAGGATCTCGATAGTCTGGCCGGACATCGAGGTGACGATATCGCCGGGCTTGATGGCCTTTCCGCTGGGCAGGTTCTCGCAGGTCGGGATGACGCCGACCACATTGAGCTTCAAGCCCATTTCGGCGATGGCCTGTATCGTGCCAAGTACGCTGGCGGCCCCGCACATATCGTATTTCATCTCGTCCATCTCGGCGCCGGGCTTGAGCGAGATGCCGCCGGAATCGAAGGTGATGCCCTTGCCGACCAGCACGATGGGTTTGTGCTTCTTGTCCGTGCCATGATATTCAAGGGTGATGAGCTTGGCCGGTTGCTCGCTGCCTTGCGTGACGGAGAGAAATGAACCCATGCCCAGTTTCCGCATATCCTTTTCTTCCAGCACGGTAGTCTTTATCGACTTGTGTGCTTTCCCCAAAGATTGTGCCTTGGCGGCAAGATAGGTCGGGGTGCAGACGTTGCCCGGAAGGTCGCCCAATGTCTTGGCGAGATCCATGCCATGGGCTGTCGAGGCAGCCTGGTCGAGGGTGGCCTTCAATGCAGAAGACGGCTTACCCAGAGTGGCGAAGGTGATGCTCTTCAGCGTTGCCGCCTTGGCGGGCTTGCTCTTCAGGCTGTCGGAACGATAGACGCTCTCGGTAGAGGAAAAGACTGCCTGTCTGATGATCCAGGCGGCGTCTTTCCAGATGTCCTCGTCCATCAAATACAGTGTGGCATCCCTGGTTGGCGTGCTGTTCAGCGAGCTGAAGATTGCGCGCAAGATAGCGACGCTGGTCTTGTTATTCAGTTCGCTCGCTTTGCCCAAGCCGACCAGCAGCACGCGCTCGGCCGTGACGCCCGGCAGTTTGTGCAGCAGCAGGGTGGTTGCAGATTTTCCGCTCATGTCGCCGTGAGCGATCAGGTCGCTGATGGCATGTTTTGCCGCTTTGTCGAGTATTTTTGCGGAAGGAGATAATTTCCCGCCCTCGAATACGCCCACGACCACGCAGTTGCTGCGTTGTTTGTCCGGACTGCTTTGTTTTATGCTAAATTCCACGTGATACTCCTTGAAGTTTTAAAACCTGCGCTTCGATGCCCGATTATCCGCAAAATCGCCGTACAAAGTCAAAGCCGTTGAGTGCCGGTATATTCCAGCGCGCTTTGGTTAACGAATTCGCCGGCAACGGATTGCTGGTGTTCTCGGTATTGCTGGGCATCATCGTGGTCAGCCAGCTGATACGCCTGTTGGGCGAGGCGGTCAGCGGCCTGGTTGCAGTGGACGGGGTGTTGGCGTTGTTGGGCTTCAGTGCCATGAATTATCTGCCGGTGTTGCTTTCCATCAGTTTGTTCATATCCATTCTGCTTACCTTGTCGCGCTGTTATCGTGACAGTGAAATGGTAGTGTGGTTCGGCTCCGGTATCGGGTTGACGCGCTGGATTCGCCCTGTCTTGTGGTATGCCACCCCGGTTGTGGCGTTGATAGCGCTGCTTAGCCTGGTGCTGTCTCCATGGTCATTGCGCAAGGCAGAGGAATTCAAGAACAAGCTGGAAAGTCGTGATGATGTAACTGCCGCGACACCCGGCATGTTCCGTGAATCGAAGCAGACCGGCCGGGTTTATTTTATCGAGAACGTCAAACCCGGCTCCAATCGCGTCGGAAATATTTTTGTGCAATCCGAGCAAAACGGCAAGATCGGCACNATGGTGGCCCAGCAAGGCATGCAGGAAACAATGCCGAATGGCGACAGGTTCCTGGTATTGCTGAACGGCACGCGCTATGAAGGCACGCCGGGGCAGCGCGACTATCGTATCGTGGAATTCGAACGCTATGCCATGCGCATAGATGATCTGCCTATCAAGCAAGCCGAACCCCAGGTGCGCAGCATGTCGACCGAGGAGTTGTGGCGCAGCCATACAACGTGGGACATTTCCGAACTGGAGTGGCGCATCGGGTTGCCTATCAGTGCGGCGATCCTTGCCTTGCTGGCGATCCCGCTGGGCTATGTCAATCCCCGGGCCGGCCGCTCGCTTAATCTGATCCTGGCGATCGTGCTGTATATGCTCTACAACAATATGATCAGTGTCACCAATACATGGGTTGGCCAGGGCAAGTTGTCGGCCGGTATTGGCTTATGGGGCATCCATGCCGCGATGCTGGCAATCACAGTGATGATGTTCTATCGCCGCATGACGTTGTTCTCATTTCGCAGGACTGCCAAGAAATGAACTTGCTTACGCGTTATCTTGGACGTGAAATCTATTTCAGTATCGGTCTGGTATTTCTTGCGCTCATCATGCTGTTTGCCTTTCTTGATCTGATCCATGAGTTGAACGCAATGGGGCAAGGGCAGTATCACCTGGGGTATGTGTTGCTTTTTGTGATCCTGACGATCCCGGGCCATATTTATGAGCTGTTTCCGGTGGCGGTACTCATCGGCACCATCACGGCGCTGGTGCAGTTGGCCGGCAGTTCTGAACTGACCGTAATCCGGTCTTCCGGAGCGTCCCTTTGGCAGATGGTGGGCGCTCTATCCAAGATCGCCGTGCCGCTGGTCATATTGAGTTTCGTGTGTGGTGAACTGCTTGCTCCTCCAAGCGAGCGGATGGCCCAGCAATTACGACTGAAGGCGCAAAACGCACAAGTTTCGCTGAAAGAATTTCGTTCCGGTGTCTGGGTGAAGGACGAAAGCAGTTTCGTGAATGTGAAAAACGTGATGCCTGACACCAGTTTGTCGGATATAGACATTTACCGGTTCGATGAAACCTACCACTTGCAGGCAATCACCAATGCCAAGAGGGCGAATTTTATCGATTCGGGAGTTTGGCAGCTTGAAGATGTACGGGAGACTCTCTTCAGCAAAGGGAATATAAATATCGATGTTCAACCTCAACAGGAATGGCATTCGACACTGACCCCGGCCATCTTGAGCGTGTTGCTGGTGGTACCGGAGCAAATGTCCGCCTACGATTTGTATGTGTACACATTGCACTTGAAGGAAAACCACCAAAAGAGCTCACGCTATGAAATTGCGATGTGGGATAAACTCATCAATCCGCTGTCGTTACTGGTGATGATGTTGCTGGCTTTGCCGTTTGCAACTTACCATCGGCGCGCCGGGGGGGTCGGTGCGATGATATTTCTGGGTATCGTACTGGGCCTGACATTCCACTTTGTCGGGCGTCTATTCGCCAGTTTGGGTGCTCTCAACGACTGGCAGCCGTTCGTCAGCGCCACAGCGATGACTGGTTTATTCATGTTGCTGGGTATGTTGATGCTATGGTGGACCGAGCGGCGCTGATGACTTCGCGCGAGCTTCAGGCCTTGGCGGATCGCGGATATTTTCCGCTGGAGTTACATGATCGAGCCGCTTGGAAACGAGTCATTTTGCGCCGGCTTGGCCATGAGTTCGAAAGGTGTCAGCGCAATTGGGATGCCGGAGGCACGCTGCTGGCAGCAGCAGCCTTCTTGCTGGCTTCCTGTTCACGCGCCATCTGCTTGATCTTTTCGCGTTCTTTTGCCGGTAATTTGTTAAAGGCGCGGTATCTTTCTCGTGCCGCATCGCGCTGTTCCGGTGTGAGCTTGCTCCATTTTTCCAGGCGGCTATGGTAGCGTTCTTTTTGTTCGTGAGTCAGGCGTGGATAGCGCTTGGCGGTTTCGAGCAGGCGACTCCGCTGTACCTTAGGCAGGGTGTCCCACTGCTGTTCCAAAGGGGCGAGGGCCTCCCGTTGCTCGGGGCTTAACGCGCGCCAGGAAATCGACTCGGCGCCGGCCAGCGTGCTGTAAATGCACAGAAGCAGGGATAATCCGATCGCAGAAATCCGCATCAAGTCAAAGAATAATATAAATCAACAATTAATCGACGAAAACATCGATGGGCATGTCATCGGTTAAAATCGCCACGTCGGTTTCGTCAATTTGTTGCTCCTGGATGTTATGCCAGAAGCCGGTTCCGACGACGAGTGCAGCCACAAGCAGAGCGGTGATCGCCCATGGGTGGGCAATGTTTGGCAGCAGGCGGTGTGTTCCGTGACCCGTGCTGAGTGCGAAAAACGGGGAACGCAACGACTGTCTTTCCAGTGCCTTCTGGCGTGCGACACTCAATGCGGACAGAGTGCTTTGGTCCAGTTGGCGGGCGCTTAGCGTCAGCAGCCGGGTGATTTTTCCGGGGTCCAGGTTTGTATTCATGGTAGTTCTACTCCTTTTGCCTTTAGAGACGCGGAAAGCGCATGTACGGCACGCGAACAGTGGGTTTTTACGCTGCCTTCGGTACAGCCCATCGCCAGAGCGGTCTCGGTTGTGTCCAGTCCCTCCCAGTAACGCAGCAGGAAGGCTTCGCGTTGACGCGCAGGCAGATTGCCAAGCGCTTCTTCGATCAGCGCAATGATCTGGCTTTGTTGCAGTGATGCTTCAGGGGCCGCCGGTAAGCTTTGGTTTTCATTGTCTTCAAGCACATCCAGCGGGTCGAATTCTTCATCGTCATTTCTGGATTGCATGCCGGAAAATAGTGATATCCATGAAGACCGGACTTTTTGTCTGCGGTAATAGTCACGGATCGTGTTTTGCAAAATGCGCTGGAACAGCATCGGCAGTTCCTCGGCAGGTTTGCCACCATATTTTTCCGCCAGTTTGATCATCGCGTCCTGGACGATATCCAATGCGGCGTGGTCGTCGCGCACGGCGTAGAGCGCATGCTTATATGCGCGGCGCTCGACACTGGTGAGAAATTGGCTTAATTCGGCTGGACTGCTCAGTTTGACCACCCCTTGCTAAGTCAGCACATGGTAACAAATTGCTGGAAACAGCGCTTGAAACCATTCTCATAACACGGCAAAGGTTGACCAAAGCGCTGCTAACCATTATCTTACGCGGTTCTATTTCGTTCATATCTAAGGTGTTTGTGATGGAGTTGACCGGCGCTGAGATCGCTATCCGATGTTTGCAGGAAGAAAAGGTCGAATACATATTCGGCTATCCCGGCGGCGCGGTGCTGCATATTTATGATGCACTGTTTGAGCAGGATATCGTCAAGCATATCCTGGTGCGCCATGAACAGGCGGCGGTGCATGCCGCTGACGGATACGCGCGTTCTTCGGAAAAAGTCGGTGTGGCTTTGGTCACCTCGGGCCCGGGGATCACCAATGCGGTGACGGGGATCGCCACGGCGTACATGGACTCGATCCCGCTGGTGATCATCAGCGGCCAGGTGCCCAGCTACGCCATCGGTGAAGACGCCTTCCAGGAGGTCGATGCCGTCGGCATCACCCGNCCCTGTGTGAAGCACAATTTTCTGGTCAAGGATGTCAGGGACATCGCGATAACGATCAAGAAGGCGTTCTATCTCGCCCAGTCGGGGCGTCCGGGCCCCGTGCTGGTGGATATCCCGAAAGACATTTCCAATCAAAAGGCGGAGTTCGTCTATCCGGACAGCGTCAATATCCGCTCCTACAATCCTGTCGGCAAAGGTGACAGTGGGCAGATCAGGCGCGCCGCGCAATTGCTGCTGGAAGCAAAGCGCCCGATGATATACAGCGGCGGCGGCGTGGTGCTGTCCGGCGCATCGGCGCAATTGACCGATCTGGTGCGCCTGCTCGGCTTTCCGTGCACCAACACGCTGATGGGCCTGGGGGGCTATCCCGCCACCGACAAGCAGTTCGTCGGGATGCCCGGGATGCATGGCACGTATGAAGCCTGCATGGCGATGCAGTATTGCGATGTGCTGATAGCCATCGGCGCACGATTCGACGATCGTGTGGTCGGCAACGTCGAACATTTCGCCCAGGTGCCGCGCAAGATCATCCATCTTGATATCGATCCTTCTTCCATCGCAAAACGCGTCAAGGTGGACGTGCCGGTGGTGGGCGAGCTTAAGCCGGTGCTGGATCAATTGTTGGGCGAGTTGCGCGGCAGCAAGCAAAAGCCCGATGCGGCGGCTTTGGCGGCGTGGTGGAAACAGATAAACGAATGGCGCGTGAAGGGCGGGGGATTGCGCTACAAGAATTCCACCGAGATCATCAAGCCGCAATACGTGATCGAGAAACTCTACGAGATCACCGGTGGCGATGCCTTCGTCACTTCGGATGTCGGCCAGCATCAGATGTGGGCGGCACAGTATTACAAGTTCAACAAGCCGCGCCGCTGGATCAACTCCGGCGGGCTGGGCACGATGGGTTTTGGTTTGCCGGCCGCGATGGGGGTGCAGTTGATCAACCCGGGTGCGACGGTGGCCTGTGTGACCGGCGAAGGCAGTATCCAGATGAATATCCAGGAGTTGTCGACCTGCAAGCAATTCCATCTGCCGATCAAGGTGTTGTCGCTGAACAACCGTTATCTGGGCATGGTGCGGCAATGGCAGGAATTCTTCCACGGCAATCGCTACTCGGAATCCTACATGGATGCTTTGCCGGATTTTGTGAAGTTGGCGGAGGCATACGGGCATATCGGTATACGCGTAGACAAACCTTCCGATGTGGAGCCGGCCTTGAAAGAGGCCTTTGCGCGCAAGAACGATCTGGTATTCATGGATTTCCAGACCGACCCGACGGAAAACGTGTTCCCGATGGTGCCCGGTGGCAAGGGCTTGTCCGAAGTGATTTTGTCGGAGGATCTGTGATGCGGCACATCATTTCTCTGCTGATGGAAAACGAGGCGGGCGCGTTGTCGCGTGTGGCGGGACTATTCTCCGCGCGCGGCTACAACATCGAGTCGCTGACAGTAGCACCGACGGAGGACCCGACCTTGTCACGCATGACCATCGTCACCAGCGGTTCGGATGCGGTCATCGAGCAGATCAACAAACAGCTCAACAAGCTGATCGACGTGGCGGCGGTGATGGACCTGAGCGAGGGCGAGCATCTGGAGCGCGAGTTGATGCTGGTCAAGGTGCGTGCCGAGGGCGCGGCGCGCGAGGAGCTGAANCGCAAGATGGCCGCCTTTAATGGNCGCGTTATAGACGAATCTGATCGTACCTGCACCATCGAACTGACCGATACCTGTGCCAGGCTGGACAGCTTTTTGCAAGCGATCGGGCGCGAACTGATACTGGAAACGGTGCGTACCGGTGCTTCCGGTATCGGGCGCGGCGAACGGATTTTGAAACTTTAATTTTTATATTATTTATTTAAGAGGGCAGCATGAAAGTTTATTACGANAAAGACGCAGACCTTTCCCTGATCAAGGGCAGGCAAGTAACCATCATCGGCTATGGCTCGCAAGGCCATGCCCATGCCCTGAATCTGAAGGAATCCGGCGTTAGTGTGACAGTCGGTTTGCGCAAGAACGGCGCTTCCTGGAAGAAGGCCGAAAGCGCGGGACTGAAAGTGGCCGAAGTCGCCGCCGCAGTGAAGAACGCCGATGTGGTGATGATGCTGTTGCCCGATGAGAACATCCCGCAGGTGTATAACGACGAAGTTGCTCCGAATATGAAGGCGGGAGCCGCGCTGGCCTTCGCCCACGGCTTCAATGTGCACTACAACCAGGTGATACCGCGCAATGACGTGGACGTCATCATGATCGCCCCCAAGGGCCCCGGCCACACTGTGCGTTCCGAATACCTCAAGGGTGGCGGTGTGCCGACGCTGATCGCGGTGTACCAGGACAAGTCCGGCAAGGCCAAGGACATTGCCTTGGCTTACGCGGCAGCCAACGGCGGCACCAAGGGCGGCGTGATCGAGACCAATTTCCGCGAAGAGACCGAGACCGACCTGTTCGGCGAGCAGGCGGTGCTGTGCGGCGGCGCGGTGGAGCTGGTCAAGGCCGGTTTTGAAACCTTGACCGAAGCGGGTTACGCGCCGGAAATGGCCTATTTCGAATGTCTGCATGAATTGAAGCTGATCGTCGACCTGATGTATGAGGGCGGCATCGCCAACATGAACTACTCGATTTCCAACAACGCTGAATACGGCGAATATGTGACGGGTCAGCGCGTGATCGGAGACGAAGCGCGTGCCGCGATGAAGGAATGCCTGAAGAACATACAGAACGGTTCCTATGCAAAACAATTCATCCTGGAAGGCCGCACCAACTATCCGGAAATGACCGCGCGGCGCCGCTTGAATGCCGAGCATCCGATTGAAAAAGTCGGCGGACAGTTGCGCGCAATGATGCCCTGGATCAGCAAGAACAAGCTGGTAGACCAGTCGAAGAACTAAGTGCAGGGATATAAAAGGGGGAGGGATAGGGTAAAATTAGAACCTGTCCCTTCCCCTTTTCCTTTTTCCCCGCACCCCTTGATTATTTAACCCGGCCCCCCATGAAAAATTACCCTCACCCGATCATCGCCCGAGAAGGCTGGCCGTTGGATGCCCGCGTGAAGGTCAGCATCGGCGACAAGGTGTCGACAACCACGACTATCTTGGCAGTATTGCCGTAAAAGGGTTACTCTAGCCCCCATGGACGAGTTCAGTACACGCAAACCGATGAACCTGCGCAGGCGCGGGATATATCTGCTGCCCAACCTGTTTACCACCGGCGCGCTGTTTGCCGGCTTCTATGCCATCGTGCAGGCGATGAATGGCAGGTTCGAACATGCCGCAGTGGCGATATTCATCGCGATGGTGCTGGACGGCCTGGACGGCCGCGTGGCGCGGCTGACGCATACGCAAAGCGAATTCGGGGCCCAATATGACAGTCTGTCCGATATGGTTTCGTTCGGTGTCGCGCCGGCTTTGGTGGTGTATGAATGGGCATTGAAGGGCTTGGGCAAGTGGGGTTGGTTCGCCGCATTCATTTATTGTGCCGCCACGGCATTGCGTCTGGCGCGCTTCAACACCAATATCGATGTGGTCGACAAACGATATTTTCAGGGTCTGCCCAGCCCCGCTGCGGCGGCACTGATCGCGGGATTCGTCTGGGTGATGCACGACTATGATTTCAGCGGCGATGAAGTGCGTTGGTATGCGGACGCACTGGCGGTATTTGCCGGATTGAGCATGGTCAGCAATTTGCCTTTCTACAGTTTCAAGGACTTCAACATGCGCAAGAGCGTGCCGTTCCTGGTGATCTTCCTGGCGGCCCTGTTCCTGATCTTCATCTCCAGTTACCCGCCGGGCGTGCTGTTCGGATTGTTCATGTGCTATTCCCTGTCCGGTTATGCATTGTGGCTGTGGCGGCGGTACAGGCGCCAGAAATAGCACCCCATTGCATGCGGCGG
>JGI20214J51650_10001932_pt1 | contig 13184 bp, 8 predicted proteins | sample WetSurMetagenome_FD_51650 | JGI IMG/M metagenome (IMG submission 51650) | reverse complement strand
GCAGGATTCCCCTTGAAAAGATTTTTCTCATTGCCACTCCTTTACATTCCCAGAATTTTATTATCGAAAAGGAAGGGCTTATAACAAATAACCGGAGGATTGTTACAAAGAATATGTGGTTCAACGGAACGTCGCTTTCAGAAAAAGCCAGACGCGCCCTCGAAAATGAAAAGGTGACAATTGTTTCACATATCTCGGGCTATATTCATACAATTTATCCGGAAGCAACAATTGACAGGGAAGCTTATAACCATTTCACAGTCAAGCTAAACGAATTCCTGAAAACTGATCTGACCCCTGGAATATTCATTAATTTCCTCCGATTCAAATCGAAGTACAAAACCCTGTTCCAGTACGAATGCAGCTGTCCAGGCAAGACCAGATATGTCACGCTCGAAAANATGTTTGAATATGAGCATAACAGCAAATTCAATGCATCACCAGAAACACGCGATCAGCTGATCTGCGAAATCGAAGGCGATGAATTTCACCTCAGCCCTCTCCCTGACAAGATAATGCTGAATGATGCTGAAGCCACCATAACAAGGAGCAGGGACAAGGGACTGGCAGTTGTCGAATCGCTGTTGATTGATGCCAACAGTCAGATACCCTCAGAGGTCATTCATGAAATGTTTTCAGAGATATCAACTTTTATCAGCACAGAGCCACATCTTCCGGTCGCAATGAAAAATTTTAACAGTCCGAAGGTGCCGCAAATTACAGTCGTAAATTCCAGGGAGGAAATTGAAGAAATTATACTGGGCAATGCAACAACCTCTGAACTATCAATGCTCACTGCTTATGTTGCACGTAAAATGGACAGAACAAGCTGGCTTCCATTTATTAAGGCTGCCATTGAAAGGAACCCAGTATGTTATGGCGATCTGAACGGAAAATCCACTGAAGAGGCATACAATATTATTGCCGGCTTACACAACGAATCAATCTATAATGAAAACCGCCTCGCCCTTCCCGATGAAGTATGGAACTTCAGAAGAGGTGACGGTATTGAGAAAGCTCTTCTTCTGGCCGATTTTATGGTACATAAGAATAATTCGGAAAAGATTACAATCTCTATTGACCACAAAAAAGTTTCATTGCGAAGCAGGAACGGTGAATATGAATTCACCTCGGACAAGAATCTGAAAAAGAGNATCGNGATTCACGGATACAGATATTCATTAAGCGGAGAGTAAATTACTGAAGGACGATGTCTCTGATCACATCAGAACCTGCTTTCTCATTTAGTTTTTCCAATATAGCCTGACGAAGCATTAGGAGTTCATTGCGCACAACAGATGAATTCAGTTTTACATACAGTACCTTTTCCCTGATGTAGATATCAGATGTTCTTGAGGCGATAGCCTTGCCGACTATCTCTTCCCATGATCCGATCAGGCTTATTTCCCGGAGTTTATTCTCCATGTTCATTTCATGGATATAATCCCTGAGGGCATCGGCCAGTGATATGGTCTTGCTTCTTCTCATTTTGCAGAATTCCCGTTCCCGGCTACTTCCTCCACGGTGTTATTGCTGATCCTGAATAGCTTATAGTCGGTCTGATGAGAAGAAAGAATCTCATGAAGCCGGCTTTGGTGAGTATCCGTAATAAAAATCTGCCCGAAACGATGGTTGCCAACAAGTCTGATTATCTGTTCAACCCTGTTAGCATCAAATTTGTCGAATATATCATCGAGGAGCAGGATCGGGGCAATTTCCGATTTTTGTTTTATATATTCAAATTTGGCAAGTTTGAGCGCGACAAGGTAAGATTTCTGCTGGCCCTGTGAACCAAGCATTTTAACCGGATGACCATCCATTTCAAGTAACAGATCGTCCTTGTGGATTCCGACAGTGGTATATTCAAGGAAGCGGTCTTTAGCGACAGAGGAAGCAAGAGCAGCTTCAAAGCTTCCTTCCGACAGGTGAGACTTATACGAAAGCTCTACCTTTTCCCTCCCCGATGAAATCATTTCATAATTTTCACGGAAAACAGGAATCAGTTCATCAACCAGCATTCTTCTCTCGTTGAATACGTAGGTCCCGTATTTAACAAGCTGGGAATCCCAGATTACCAGTGAATCATTGTCGAACTTTCCTGTGGCACCAAAATCCTTGAGAAGCTTATTTCTGTTCTGAAGTGCTTTGCTGTATTTCAGAACAGCATCAAGGTATTCAGGATTATACTGGCTGATAATTTTATTCATGAATCGCCTTCTCTCCTCGCTTCCTTCTGAAATGAGCGCACTGTCGGCCGGTGAGATCATTACCACAGGGTATTTTCCGATGTGNTCGGAAAGCTTNTGNTATTCTTTCCCGTTTTTCTTCAGAACTTTTTGCTTCTGCCTCTGGAAAGCACAGTAAATCTTATCCTCCTCATCATTCCTGATAAAAGTGCCATCAATGATAAAAAACTCCTCGTCGTGTCTTATACTTATGCTGTCGAGATTATTGAAAAAGCTCTTTGTAAGGGAAAGGTAATGCACAGCATCNAGGATATTTGTCTTGCCAACGCCATTATTGCCGACAAAACAATTGATCCTGGCTGAGAATTCGAGCTCGGTGAAATCGTAGTTCTTAAAATTTGTAAGTGAAAGCCTTTTGAGGTACATAATTAGTGGTTCAATAGTGCAGTGATGGGAAGTTATAACGAGTATATGCTACAATGTACTGTATATCAGGTNTTTATTAAATAATCACAATGGAATAAAGCAAATATTAAGGGTATAAAGTTACAAAAAGAATTGCCAGCCAAAAATTGAATTTCATCTGACTGATAGTCAATTTTTTTACCTGCAGGGATATAAAAGGCCTTTTTTTAAATATTTATTTTAAAATAACCTGAAAAAAATTACTTTTGCGGTGGTAAAAATTTGATGATTAAGTTATGGCAAAGAATTCACAGGATACCAATCCAAAATCTGTAAGCAACGTAGAAGAGACTCTCTCCAGGACAGAACAATTTCTTGAGCAGAATTACAAGCAGCTTATTTATGTACTGGCAGGCGTTATTGTTTTAGTCGGAATTTTCTGGCTTGCAAAGATTTATCTTAACAAAAGGAATGACGATGCACAGGCACAGATGTATCAGGCTCAGAAATATCTTGAATCTGACTCTCTCAAGCTTGCTTTGAATGGTGACGGGAACTATCTTGGTTTTCTTGATATAGCAAAGGAATATAAAATGACACCTGCCGGGAATCTTTCACTTTATTGTGCAGGTATCTGCTATCTGCACCTCGGACAGTACCAGGATGCTATTGATTATCTGAGCAAATATTCAAAAAAGGATAAGATGATCGGTTCACTTGCAATAGGAGCCACTGGTGATGCATATGTAGAACTGGGTGATACTCAGAAAGGTGTTGCGAAATACCTGGAAGCTGCCAATTACGCCAAGAATTCGTTTAATACTCCTATCTACCTCATGAAAGCCGGCGAGATTTACGAGCTGAATAAGAATTACGATGATGCACTTAAAATGTATCAGAGGATTAAGGACGAATATCCCGAAAGCACTGAAGGCCTTACAATTGATAAATACATAGCAAGAGTAAAGCTCTTTGTTAAGTAACAATGGCCACCGCCAATCTTTCAGTATATGATCCCGGCAAAGTTCCTGATGCCGGGAAGATGAGATTCGGAATCGTTGTCTCCGACTGGAACGACAAGGTTACATCTGCCCTTCTCAAAGGCGCAGAGAAATGCCTTAAAAAGCATGGCGTTACATCCAAAAACATTGTTGTCAGGCATGTCCCGGGGGCCTTTGAACTTACACTCGGGGGACAGTTCCTTGCTGAATATGACGATCTCGACGGAGTAATTTGCCTGGGATGCGTAATAAGGGGTGAAACACCTCACTTCGATTATATCTGTCAGGGGGTTACCCATGGAATAACGCAGCTTAACATGGAATACAACATTCCGTTTATTTTCGGAGTACTCACCACTGATAATCTGCAGCAGGCTCTTGACAGGGCTGGCGGGAAACATGGCAACAAAGGGGATGAGGCTGCCATAACTGCAATCAAAATGGCTGCTCTCCAGAAAGAAATGGAGAATAACTGATTATCTCAGCACTTTTCTTACGAATGCTACTGTGAAGTAGGACATCATGAAGACACCCATGAAGCCTTCAAGACCTGATAATACTCTGCTGAATCCCATTGGGTATACATCGCCATAACCAATTGTAAAAAATGTAATACCGCTGTGGTAGAACGACTGAAGTAACGAAGTCAGATGATCGGGGTTTCCGACAGATGACATTGTATGGCCTATACCGGTTGTATCGAAAATAAAATACATTGTCCCGAAAAAGATCCAGAATATAACAACGCTGAAAAGAACCCGGCCCGGGGCAGTGGCATATAATCCAATTTTATCGAATACAAGCCATTTAAACCAGTAAGGCACGTAACCGGTAATTTTGGAGAGGCCTCCTTTTTCCTTGCTTTCAACGAGGATTGATTCGGATTCATAGCGTTTGAACATCACATAGGCTTCATCCTCATCATCATATTTGCCTGTATTGTTGAAGTTGACTTTAAGTATCCTGAACTGGTCGGCCTTTTGCCTCAAAGTGGTAAGTTCCTGCCCTTCGATAACATCCTTGCATTTATTGCCCTTCCAGTCGATGTAAAGTTTTCCAACAAGTCTCATTCCCGACATATCCAGCACTTTTATGTCAACGGGGAAATCATAGGGTTCAAGGTCGACAATATCCCTTACGATGGTATCAGTTATATCAAGAAGTTCAGCTTTTGACATACGCAGATCCACATAATGGTCGAGATGGCACGATTTAAGTGAAATGGATTTAAATTTTGATTCATAGAAAGTAACATCGCCATCACCGAATTCAGTTCGTTCGAAGCTGATATCGGTGTTTTCCATTTCCATGAGGTTGAAATTCTTTGTGCCGTTTCCCATTTCGGCCTTTTTGAACTGTATCTTCCCTGCTTTGCATGAAGCCCCTTCGAAGTTTACTTCACCATTGCCAAAAACTGACCGGTTGAAGTTTACCCTTCCCGATCCGAAGTCAACAGTCCTGAAATCGACTCTGCTATTGCCAAATTCTGTCCTTTCAAACATTATGTCGCAATCGCCAAAAACCGAATAGTGGAAATCGACCTTCCCCCCTCCGATCCTTGTAACCTTGAAGTTGAACTTCCCGCTGTTAAAACGAGTATTGATAAACAGAAGCTCTCCGTAGTTGAATTCGGTATTTGCAAAGCTTACCTCGCCATTTCCGAATTGGATATCCTGAAAATCCTTAATGCCGTCTTTTACAACAGCATTCTTAAAAAGGAAATCGCCTTCTCCATATGATGTGCCGTTTAACTCAAGATTGCCATCACGAAAAAAAGTATTTGAAAAAATAACATTCCCGCGACCAAAGACCGATCCGGTAAAGATAACCTTGCCGTTTGCAAAGTGAGAGCCGTCGAAACTGACATCGCCGTCGTCAAATGTCATATAGGAAAAATCATTTACCAGCCTGGATTCAAAGAATGCATTTCGGGCAGTAAAACTCTTTATTTTAACCAGTTCCTTTTTCTCAATATCATTTCTTCTTCTGAATGAAGCCATGGAAAACTCAGAAACATAAAAATTATCCAGGTTTATATCCTTACCTTCTTTAATCAGTTCAAAAACAGAATTCACTTCAACCGCACCAAAAAGCTCAGAATTGATTTCCTTGCCCATAGAATCGTAAAATGTAACTATTGCTGTCTTAGAACAATTGCGCCCGTCATCAGCAACGAATTTCACATTTTTGACTTCAACCTTATAACTGGTATAGCCTGTTGTCATAGGGTAAGATTTTAAGAAATACCAAATTAATAAAAAAATTGATCAGAGAAATTTAAAATTACCTTCTGCAGAGTGTTTTGTAGGGACACCAGGTACAGCTTAAACTGGGATTTTCAGTCATAGGGAAAGGCTTATCACCTGTAAATATTTCATCCATAATACCCTTAAATCCTGCCATATAACTTTCTCTAATAACTTCATAATCTTCAAGAAGCATTCCTGCTCCCTTAATTTCGAGCAGCCCATCAGAGGCATCTGAAGATAAGTTTCTGACGCGGTAAACCGAAGGCCTTACCTTTGCCTTGTCAGGGCTGTTATAAAAAGCCTCGCAATAAATCATTGTCTGCAACCATCCATCATGGTCCTTTGATCTGTCCGTTTCAAAAAGATCACCCACATCGTTAATTGCCCCGGATGATTTTCCTGTTTTATAATCGACGATCGATACAACACCATCCTTTTTATCAATCCTGTCGGCATAGCCTCCAGCCTTGACATTCAACTCTTTGCTTCCTTTCCCTACCCTGCAGTGGAAAAAGAGTGGCTGTTCTGTTCCGATAATTGAAAACGGGGCTTTTCTTCTATCGGCTTCCAGTATCCTGCGTAAATATTCAACCAGGACATTTTTAACGATATTGGCATTTACGGCTTCAGTACCTGAACCATTCATTCCATTGACTCCTGAAATTGCTTCTGAGGCAAGTTTATCCAGATTGGCTTCAATAGAGAGAACCTCCAGGTCAGCGGCATTCACAGTCTTGCCTAAAAATGGTGAATAAAGCTTCTTCATAATCTCATGAAGGAAATTTCCAAGCATTGCCTGATCAATTTCTCCGGTGATTTTAACAGGTTCGTGAATGTCGTTCACATACCTGTAATAAAACTTCATGCGGCAGCTGATCCAGGTATTGACAGCAGACGGTGAAATGAATTTTCGGTCATCCTGCGAAGTGAATCTTGCTATTATCCGATCATTGTGCTCCTGATTCCTGATAACTTCCGTGGATATAGATGCAGGATTGCTGATACTGAATGCAAGGTTTCTGAACTCCGGCTTCAGGAGCTTGTCAAATTTCATCTGCTGAATGAAGCGGCTTAGTTCCCCGCTTCTCAAACCTTCACTATTAGAGTTATATATAAATGTCACATTTTCAGCCCTGTGAAGCAGTCTGAAGAAGTGATAGGCATATATTGATTCCTGGTGATTAATGGAAGGAAGCCCAAAAGCCTGCCTGAGGGAAAACGGAATAAATGATGAGGCTGTTGTAATCGAAGGCATAAGGCCTTCATTGACTGAAAGGATAATGAGGTTTTTAAAATCGAGTGCCCTGGTTTCAAGTATCCCCATCACCTGAATGCCGGTTAGCGGTTCTCCTGAAAAAGGTACAGACTGAGTTCTCAGCAACCTGTCAAGAATCCTGCTCCATGTCTCGATTGTGAATTTAATGTCGCTTGATACCGAGACGTTTTCAAGCCTGTTTATAGAAAGCACAACCCTGTAAATAAATTCATTCCTTACGTTTACCGGCATTGCCTCCTTCACATTGTCATCTGTGGCATCGGAGGTTGTTGCAGCAATTGCCGTCAGCACATCCCTGAGGTAGACAGGCAGAAGTTCGGGAAGAAAAACCGGATTGAAGACTTCACCAGGAAAATCATTCCCTTCAAAATATTTGCAGGGAATCCGTAACAGGTTCCCGTCATTTATCAGGCGGATAATGTTTCTGCATCCTTCCTCAGCGATGATATTCAGAAGGGGATTTTTCAGAATTCTTATTACCTCAGCATGGTTATAATAAGTGATCCCGTTATCGATCTCCTTTGTCCGTTGAAGCTCGAGAAGACTCTTTACAAGGGAATAGACAGGAGTTTGCCTGAGTGGATACCCCATTGTAATGTTTACTTCCGGCATTCCTTCAGGAAGGCTGGTAAGCACTGGTAAAAGAAGGTTCTCATCACAAAGCACCACAGCAGTCTCGTGCGCGTTTGCTTCACAAATGCCATTCAGCTCCATAATAAGCCCTGGCATAAGCTTGACTTGCGCGACATCCGATGAAGACTCAATTACCGTTCTGACAACCTTTCCCGGTCCTTCCGAAAGCTTTGTACTGTATTTCCAGCCTGCAGGCATGTCATTCCCAAATCTGAGAAGATTATCCTTAATGAAATAACCTGCTGAGTTAATTTTACCCNGACTGAGATAGCTGTTGTCGTANTCCCAGTAAAAGCGCGCCTTCCCCTCTGCCTTTAGTCCATCCATCAGCGCTCTCTCACACTCATTCAATGCATTGAACCCGATAAAATGGTATATTTTCCATTTAACCTGGCTGTTTTTCCACTTCTCGTTTTCAACAACATCCCTGAAAATCATTCCTTCATAGGCTAAACATTTCTCAACAAGCACCTCTCTGAATCTTGTGTACATTTCGGCCAGGATTGACCACATGCCCATGAAATGAGTTTTCTCTCCTGTATGGCTTCCGGGATTGAAATTAGTCCAAAAGCTTTTGATTATCCTGATCTGTTCTTCAGTAAGCGATCCGAACTGAAGGTCGATGTTTTNAAGGTCAGTAACATTCCTGAACAATGCAGAAGCATTTGCCAGATATTTATCAGCATCGTCAAAATCGTCGAGAAGCATATCGCCCCAGAAGTAAAACTCATCGAAGGTCCCGGGGTTTTCCTTAAGTGACCTGTAGACCCTGTATAACTCGAAAAGCAATATTTCATTTTCGGCTGGCTTTAATCCTGAATAAACTGAGAACAGGTCATTTATAGTCATAATAGAAGGCGCCCAAACTGGTCTGCTAAGATGCTTTGCCAGATTCTTATGAAAGAATAGTCCAGCCCTTCTGCCAGGGAAAACAATGCAATGTTCACCGATATTCTCACCGAATTCTTTGTAAATTGAGTCTGCAATATGTTCAAGAAAATAATCCATCGTTCAGGCTAATACCAATTTATCTGAGTTATTTTTATAGAGTTTCCCCTGCCATGTATCAAGTTCCTCCATGCGTTTTTCAACCAGATTGACTATCTGGTCGGTTCGTTTCTTTCCCCAGCCGGGCCCTGCAAGAAATCTTGGAGGAGCCTCTCCCGTAAACCGTTCAACAACAATCGAAGGGTTAAGCCTTTCAAGGTACCTTATGAAGAATTCGAGGTATTCGTCCCATGTAAAAAGCTCAAAATCGTTCGGGTTCGATTCAAATTCTCTTTCCATTGCAGTGCCTTTAATGATCTGAAGCTGATGAAATTTAACCATCGACAGTGGCAGTCTTGAAATAATTCCGGCTCCGGCAAGCATCTCTTCGCGTGATTCACCAGGCAATCCGAGGATAAAGTGAGCACCAGTATTAATGCCAAGGGAAGCGCTCTTTCTGATCGCCTCCTCAGCTTCTTTATATGTATGTCCCCTGTTTATCCTTTTAAGTGTTTTGTCATAGCACGATTCTACACCATATTCCAATGCAAGGTAGTATCCGCGGGATAGTACTGAAAGATATTCAAGTTTCTGATCATCAATACAATCCGGTCTGGTTCCGATAACCAGGCCTACTACGCCAGGATATGCCAGTGCTTCACTGTAAAGTTCCTTCATTCGTTGCAGCGGTGAATAGGTATTTGAATAAGCCTGGAAATAGGCAAGGAATTTATCTGAATGCCTGTAGCGTTTACGGTGGAATTCAATTCCCTCCTCAATCTGCTTCGAAACACTTTTAACAGGAGTGCAATATGAAGGATTGAAGGCGTCATTATTGCAATATGTGCAACCTCCAAGGCCACGGGTTCCATCGCGATTAGGGCAGGTAAAACCGGCGTCAATTGATACTTTCTGGACCCTGCTACCGTACAATTTCCGGAAATGGTTCGAGTAGGAATTGAATCTCCTTCCATGACCCCATTCAAAAATTCGTTTATCTGCAACCGGTTTATCCATCAGACTCTCACTACTTTATTTTTTTCAACATACCATATATATCCTTCACTGTCAGCATATCCCATTTGTGAAAGCAGGTTGAGATACTCGCCGACCTGCCTGAAATAATGTTCTTTCTCCTCCCCGAACTTGAAATCGATAATTATTGCCCTGCCATTTATTAACACTATTCGGTCCGGTCGCCGGGTAGTCCCTGAGGGCATAAGAATATCAGCTTCCTTTAGCACACTTGAACCCTTTTTAAACCAGTCCTTAACCTCTGGTGAAGATACAAGTTCCCTTATCCTCGTTTCAAGTGGGGCTGCATCTGAGGATACTATCTTGCCCTCCATTACCAGCCTCGATACTGCCTCGCCTATATCATCCTCACTATCAATTTTTTCAAAGACCTCGTGCATCAGTTTTCCATAATTTATTTTCCGGCGTATGGCTTCTCCTTCACTTGAAAAATAGTTTTCGCCGTGAAGCTTAAGCCTCAGTGAACCAGGTTTCCTGGTAACAAGATACCTGTCAGAAACTACTTCTTCCCTGGTGCTTTCAACAGATTTTCTGACAGGAAGCTCGCCAAGTTCAAAAAGCGTCTTGTCTGCTGAGACATGATCAGTAAGGATAAACCCTTTTTCCCCGGCCGGATTTTCATTGCATGCAAGCGCCTCAATAATCAGCTTTGAAATACCATTGGATTTACCCGGAGAAGCAGGCAGGAAGCCATACATGGCATCAACAGCCCTTGTCATAGCAACATACAACAGGTTAATATTATCAAGGAAACAGGAATATTTCTCCCTCAGATAATCACCTGTGAATAGCGTATGGTTAAGTTTCTCACCATACCGGAGTGGCAGTATCCCAAGGTCACTGAATGGTTCTTCAGCGGGCGATAACCAGATGTAAGGCTGCTTGGAGGGTTCATAATCGGTGTGCCACGATATGAAAGGTATTATTACAATAGGGAATTCGAGCCCCTTTGATTTGTGAATTGTGAAGACTTTCGCCGCGTCCTGATCGGCAGGGAGAACGACTGATTTATTTTTTCCGGTATTCTCCCACCATTCCAGAAAAAGATCGAGCCCGCTGTTTTTTCCTGTTGTGAAGTTTGTTACCATATCCTGAAATGTGTTCAGGTAAGGTACATTCCAGGGGTATTCACCCAACTGGAAAAACAGGATGATGTTTTCAACCGCTTCAAAGAGCGACATCCCTGCAATGGTCTTAATAAATGCAACATATCCTTCCGGCAGGCAGGCAGCACCACCATCATCAAAAGACTCAATAATAAGGGGAACTGATTCGGGATCAGTTTTACCAGTGGCAAGTGAATAGAATCTTATCATCTCAGCCTTGCTGATCTGATCATCGCCGCTGTCTAAAACCTTCAGAACAGAAATTATGAATGTAACTGCATGCGAATTTGAAAGAGTAAGTGAATCATTTGAGACCACATTATAATTGCAGCTTCCCTGATGCAGATTCCCGTAGGCGATCATCTTCCCGAGAACCATCGCCCCCTCCCTGGACCCCCTGACAAGGATCCCAATGTCCGATGCCTTGTAGCCTTTAGCCTGAACAGATTCAATAATTCCAGGAAGTTTGTCAAGGACAGAATCCTGCCATTTTAAGGCTGCTGCAATAAATTCTTCTCCAGAATCAGCATCCTTTTCAGGAACCGGACTGTTGATCATTTCAATTCTCACATAGCCACCTGAACCAGGTGCATGATCATCCTGCAGTGATTCTGAGAAAATAGTTCTGAAACTCAGGCCGGCTGATTTCTCCTGAAATGATTTGTCGGCAATCTGAGGGATTACTGAAAATAGCGAGTTATTGAAATTTATAATATTTGACCGGCTCCTCCAGTTTGTCAGTAATGGTATGGAAAGTATTCTTTTACCATCAACAGAGTTCTCCTGCATATTTTTCAGAATCCTCCAGTCGCTGTTCCTGAATCTGTAGATCGATTGCTTAACGTCGCCTACAACCAGGTTATCATGGCCTTCCCCCATGCTGTTTGCAATCAGTGGTTCGAAATTCTTCCATTGGAGAAGTGATGTATCCTGGAACTCATCGATCATGAAATTCTCAAAGAAATTGCCAATCTTCTCATATATGAATGGCGCCTGCTCGCCTCTTGTAATCTGCCACAGGAGATCGCCGGAGTCGGAAATGAGAAAGCTGTTCTCAGATGTTGCAACCTCATGAACCTTTTCAAGAACATCCGATAGAATTCCCAGGGCATAGATATTGTCAAGAACCGCAGAAGCACTCCTATAAAAAACTGTGTCATTGCGGAAAATATCCAGCATCTCCCTGACTTTAGCACCGAGGCCGTCATCAATCGCAGCCTGAAGCTGCGGTGCTGTTCTGCCGGTAGCCCATTTTGGTGGCTCGTCGTTGATCTTCTTGACAAAAGAGTTCGGCTCCTTAAACTTCCCCGCTGCAACATTTCTTAGAAAGCCGGGTACACCCTTTCCTTTGCTGAAAAACATATCGTCGGAGAGTTCGAATTCAGAAAATAGCAACAANGCCTCACTGGCCAGGGCTGTTAGAGATTTTTCGTAAGTATGCTTAATCGCTTCGATTTTTGCAACGTAATCGTGAAGGAATTTTTTATCTTTCAGCTTCCCGAACTGATCTGTCGACAGAATCTTGAATTCCTCCCTGAAAAGCTCTTTGGAAAGTTTAATGATTCCCTCTTTAAGGTTCCAGCTTTTCTCTTCATTCAGCCTGGCATTAACATACCTGTCGAGCCATCCTGAAAGATCGCGATCATCCTTTGCCGATGCGAGCATCTGATCAACCGCCTCAGATAAAATAATGCTGTTGTCGAGTTCGATGTTGAATCCCGAATGCAGTCCCATTTCACGGGCAAATGACCTGATTACTTTCTGAAAAAAGGCATCAATTGTGCTGACAGAGAATCTCGAAAAATCNTGTAAAACAGCATTCAGTATTTCACCAGCTTCAGTCCGGAGCCATGTTTCATCCTTCCCGGTTGACGCGATCAGTTCTCCCAGATAATCAGATTTTTCACCGCATGAAAGCTTATAAAGCTGATCCAGTATCCTTCCCTTCATCTCGGCGGTTGCCTTGTTGGTGAAGGTTACGGCAAGTATCTTTCTGTAACTGTAGCGAGACCTGAAAAGCTGAGCCAGGTAAATACCCGCCAGCCTGAATGTTTTTCCCGATCCGGCGGAGGCGCTGTATATCGTAAGTGTTCCATCCCGCATAATTCAAAAGTACCAAAATATATGATGCTTCTAACAGGATGTTTATAAATGGCGGTGTGCGGTGTGCGGTGTGCGGTGTGCGGTGTGCGGTGTGCGGTGTGCGGTGTGCGGTGTGTCGGCAAAAGGGTTACCGTATACCGCATGCCGCATACCTCATACCTTTTACTAACTTTGCATCGTGAAAAAGAAGGTGATCATCGGGT
>JGI20214J51650_10001929_pt1 | contig 13185 bp, 13 predicted proteins | sample WetSurMetagenome_FD_51650 | JGI IMG/M metagenome (IMG submission 51650) | reverse complement strand
GTGGCCAGCACCACGATCAATCAAACAGGACAATCCATCGAGCCGATCCTGATGATCATGGCGGTGTATCTCTTTTTCAGTCTTACGACCTCCGTTTTCATGAACTGGTACAATAAAAAGATAGCTATCGTTGAGAGATAAACGGAATGGCTGTGCTTTCGAAAACAGAAGAAGTTCTCAAGGCTCCAGCGACCAGTGTGGGGGTCATCGGGTGGGTCAGGGGCAATCTTTTTAGCGGTCCCCTGAGTTCCTTTTTGACTATCGTGACTCTTCTAGCGCTTTACACGACCATTCCACAGTTTACAAAATGGGCGTTCATCGACAGTGTCTGGTACACTCCCAGCGAAGTGTGCAAAACATGTGTCGGCGCTTGCTGGTCCATCGTCACACAGAACCTGCGATTCATCCTGTTCGGATTCTATCCTTACGAATTGCAGTGGCGCCCATTGCTTTCCCTGATCCTCTTCGTGATCCTCGTTGTGTACAGCGGCAACCGGGCCCACTGGAAGAAGTCGCTCTTTTATGTGTGGGTCATCTCCTTGCTGGTTATCGGCCTACTCATGAAGGGCGGACTTTTCGGCTTGGTCAGCGTGGAAACGACCAAATGGAGCGGTCTCCCCATCACCTTGCTCCTGTCGGTCTTCACCATGGCTGTAGCCTATCCGCTCGGAGTCATTATCGCCTTGTGCCGTCGCTCAAAGCTGCCGATCATCAGAGCCCTCAGCGTTGTCTATATTGAAGTCATCCGAGGGGTGCCCTTGATCAGCCTCTTATTCATGTCGGCGATCATGTTCCCCCTGTTCATGCCGGAAGGAATGACCATCGACAAACTGATCAGGGCCTCCGTGGCTCTCATCATGTTTACCTCCGCATACATCGCGGAGGTCGTGAGAGGAGGGCTGCAGGGGATGTCCAAGGGCCAGTACGAGGCAGCCGAATCCATTGGGCTGAATTATTTCCAGACCATGAGATTGGTGATTTTGCCACAGGCTCTGAAAATGGTCATCCCTCCGACCGTAGGCATCCTGGTTGCCGCATTCAAAGACACCTCTCTCCTCGTGATCATTGCCATCTATGATTTGTTGAAAACCACCCAGACCGTTCTCTCGGATCCACCCTGGATGGGATACAGCGCGGAGGCCTACCTTTTCATATCCATCTTTTATTTTGCCGGGTGCTTTTCACTGTCAAGTTTCAGCAGAAAATTGGAAAAAGAGCTGCAGCGTTGACGCGCAGATCATGCCATACGGTCGCCCGCTTGCTTGATAAAGGCAAACTTTTGGAATATAGTGCGGACGGTTCGACGGCGAATATCCATTTCTACCTTTTCCAACCGGCATGAAGAGGCCCCTATGGATTCCCGCAAATTTATTTCTTCGGCAACGGGCAGAACAATGGAGGCGATCCGGTTTCTCCGCGACGACATCTGGAGAATTCGGGAAAAGGACCTTCCGCGGCCCAAGTCTCTCCTGTTAAGAACTCTGAGAGTCGTGATTCTCTCCGTGCGCGGGGTTTCCAGTGAAAGAGTGGCGCTCCGCGCCTCCGCACTAACCTTCTACTCCCTCCTCTCCGTTGTTCCTGTCGCCGCCATGGTTTTTGGTATTGCCAAAGGCTTTGGGTTTGAAAGCGCGCTGGAGAAGCTTCTCTTGAGTAGCCTGGAGGGGCAGGAAGAGATCGTAAAAAAAATTGTCGATTTCGCTCACGCACTGCTTGAAGACGTGAAGGGCGGTTTCATTGCAGGTCTGGGTCTCCTTATCCTCTTCTACACCATCATCAAGATCCTTTCCAATATCGAAAACGCCCTTAACGACATCTGGGGGATCAAGAAGCCCAGAAGCCTGAGCAGGAAGATCACGGACTATCTTTCAGTGATGCTGATGGGGCCTGTGCTCTTTTTCATGTCCAGTACGCTGACGGTTTATATATCCGGCAGTGTTCGGCAACTCGTAGAAGGGACTTCTGTGCTGAGAGTGGTCAGCCCGGGCATATCCTTCCTTCTCCAATTCCTCCCTTACATATCCCTGTGGCTTCTTTTTTCTTTTGTTTACATTTTCATACCCAACACGAAGATCAATTGGGGCTCGGGCATCCTTGGGGGGATCATCGCCGGAACCCTGTACCATCTCTTCCAGTGGTTCTACATCAGTCTGCAAATCGGCGTTGCCAAGTACAATGCGATTTACGGAGGGTTCGCCGCTCTCCCTCTCTTTTTTATCTGGATGCAAACCGGCTGGCTCATCGTGCTTTTCGGGGCGGAGATCGCCTTCGCTCACCAGAATGTCGAAACCTATGAGTTCGAAGAAGAATGCCTGACCGTGAGCCATGCATTCAAGAGATTGCTTTCTCTGAGAACGCTTCATGTGATGGTCCGAAACTTCTGGCGAGGCGGTAAGCCTTACACCTCGCGCCAGATCGCCCACGATCTGGAGATACCCATCCGACTGGTCAATGAGATTTTGTTTGAGCTGGTCGCTTCGGGGTTGGTGTCCGAAGTCAAGGCAGACGAAGGAAGGGGAATCGCCTATGAGCCTGCAAGGGATCCGGATACCATGACCATCAAGAATGTGATTGACACCATGGAGCAGCATGGGAGTGATGATATCCCTGTGGCGCAGACAGAAGAGCTCAGGCAACTGTCCGAGAGCTTGAAGACCTTCAGTGACCTGGTGGAGAAGGCGGAAGCAAACCGGAGGCTCAAAGAGATCTGTTGCTAGGCAGGAGAGGTCACGCGCACAGGAGCGCTTCGTCCTTCAGATCAGCCCCGAACCTTTTTACCACTTCCTCCACGGTCAGAGCCCTTTTCTCGTCCCCCAGAATGTCAAATTTCACTTTTCCTTCGTGGAGCATGATCATTCGGTTTCCGTACCGGATCGCCTGCTGCATGTTGTGGGTGACCATGATGGTGGTGAGATGATTTTCCCTGACGATCTTCTCTGTCAGCTCGATGACGCGCTGGGCTGTCTTGGGATCCAGCGCAGCGGTGTGTTCGTCCAGGAGGAGCAATTTCGGGAGGGACAGGGTTGCCATGAGCAGCGTCAAGGACTGCCGCTGCCCGCCTGAAAGGAGACTGACAGAGTCCTTCAGTCGGGTTTCAAGTCCAAGATCGAGCCCCTTCAGCGTTTGTTTGTAGAATTCTCGCCGCAATTTTGAGACTCCCCAGCGCAGCCCTCGCGGCTTGCCCCTGAGATCCGCCATAGCGAGGTTTTCCTCGATGGTCATGGTGGAGGCGGTGCCCATCAAAGGGTTCTGAAAGATCCTTCCAAGGTATTTCGCCCTCCGATGTTCCGGGAGGCGGGTGACGGACGTGTGATCGATGAAGATCTCTCCTTCGTCGGTCGTAAAGGACCCTGCGATGAGATTGAGAAGCGTCGTCTTCCCGGCTCCGTTGCTGCCGATGACGGTCACAAAATCGCCTTCCTGCACATGGAGGGTGATCCCGTCGATGGCGACCTTCTCATCGATGGTGCCTTTCTTGAAAACTTTTCTGAGTTTCTGAACTCTAACCATAAAAGGAAAACTCGAATCTCGAATATCGAAATCCGAAACAAATTCAAAATATCAAATTTGATGGACTCGTAAAAAGTCATTTAGGTCGTCACTCCCGCGAAGGCGGGAGTCCAGAATACCTTGAAAAGACTGGATTCCCGCCTGCGCGGGAATGACAGAAAAGAACGTTTTTGGACTTTTTACGAAGCCGTCAAATTTGCAATGACCAAAACAGAAGGGGCAAACGATCCGATTCTGTTTCTGGAATTCTGGCATTTGAAATTGTTTCGTGCTTCGGATTTTGTCATTCGAATTTGATTTTCTACACTCCTCTCAAATGAAGCTTACCTTCCTTTTCTCTTTTGAGGGCTGGAATGCCTAAAGCCAGAATGACCATGATGCCTGTTGCCAGTTTCAAATCCGTCGGTGCCAGTCCCAGCCTGAGACCGATGGATATGATNTCCTTGTAAAGAAAGGACCCGATCAGAGCCGCCAGGGTCATCCTTTGCACTGTGTGCTTGCCGAGAAGCGCCTCGCCGATGATGATGGAGGCAAGGCCTGCCACGATCATTCCGATCCCCATGCCAACGTCTGCAAATCCCTGATCTTGAGCGACCAGAGCTCCTGAAAGGGCCACAAAAGCATTCGAGATCCCGAGCCCCAGGATGGTCGTGCTGTCCGTGTTGACCCCTAGAGCCCGGATCATCTGCTCGTTGTCTCCTGTGGCTCGCATGGCAAACCCGAGCTGGGTGTGCATGAACAAATCCGTTAGGATTTTCACTCCAAAGGATACAACAAGAAAAAATGCAATGATCGGAATGAACCTGTTCACAGGCAGGTTTTCAAGGGGCGTCAAAAAGGTATCCACCGTGAGCAGCTGGATGTTGGATTTTCCCATGATCCGTAAATTGAAGGAATACAGGACGGTCATCATCAGGATGCCGGCGAGCAGACTGTTGATCTTCAACTTTGTGTATAGCACGCCGGTGCAGCAGCCGGCCACAAACCCGGCCCCGATCGCAAGGAGGATCCCGTAGACAGGTGGAACGCCTTCCACAATGAAGCGGGCCACCACCGCAGCGCCAAGAGGGAAACTTCCGTCCACAGTGAGGTCGGGGAAAGAAAGGATGCGAAAGGTGATGACGATCCCGAGCGCGACCAGGCCGTAAGCCAAGCCTTGCTCAAGAGAGATAGGGATGGTTCTCAGAAAACCGCTCAGGATCGTATCCATGCAAAACAGGGGAGGGGAGGAGACCCTCCCCTCCAGCCCTCTCCAAGGAGATTACTTTCCTTTTACAACATTGCCCTGCTCATCCCAGAGCTTGTTGGCTGTTTTTTCAGCCATGGCTTTGTCGATCTTGGCGCCCTGAAGCTGAGCGGCTTTCAAGTTAATCCAGAGGCTGTAGCCTGAGGCCATGCCCGCAGGGACTTCGCCGGGTTTTTCACCTTTCAGTATCTTTGCAGCCTGTTTGCCCGCGGTGTATCCGATGAGGAAGTAGTCCAGCCCGTAGGCGGCAATGGCTCCCCTGGCCACGCTGCCCGTGTCGCCCGTGAATAGAGGGATCTTGTTTTCGTTGCAGACCTTGACCACAGATTCAAAGGCGGACACGGTTGTGTTGTCCGAGGTGATGTGGATAGCTTGAACTCTTCCCACCAGGCTCTGGGCCGCCTGCATGACTTCAGCGCTCGTGGCCACATGGGCTTCAATGAGTTTCCCGCCCNTCTTCTCGACCGCTTCCTTCATTTCCTTGATGTGAAAGGTGACATTCACGTCGCCGGGATTGTAAATAGTTCCCCAGTTCTTGACATTGGGAAGGAGCTCAGCATACTTCTGGCACTGGAGGGCAACAGGCCAGCGGTCGCTGACTCCGGTGATATTGGTTCCTGTCTTTCCCATCCTCGGGACAATGCCGGTGGCCACAGGGTCTGTCACTGAAGAGAAAACAACGGGGATGGTCTTGGTGATCTTGGCCGTGGCTTGAGCATTGGGTGTGCTGATGGCGTGGATGAGGTCCACTTTGTCGTCTTCGAACTTGCGGGCGATAATGGCGCAGTTCGCCTGATCGCCCTGGGCATTCTGCCGATTGATCGTGAGGTTCTTGCCTTCCACAAAACCTTCTTCTGCGAGAGCGGCCGCAAATCCCTTGCCGTCATCGTCCAGGGCCGGATGGGACACGATCTGATGCTCGCCGATGCGGATCATTTTCTGTGCCGATGCCCCAGACCCAAAGACAAGACCCAGTGCTACACAAATCGCCAAAACGAGCAGTACCCTCTTCATTGTCTTTCCTCCTTCTTGAAGGTTAAAAAAGAAACTCCTAAATACCCCTCAACTGAAACAGACAAGAGCGAGCCTGAATATCGGTTCGCTCCCAAGCTCGCTAGGTTCCCCATGTAGGCGGAAAAGATTTCAGGTCAAAGTCGGGCGATAGAAAACGAATCTAGATGATAACTGCTTGCGGTGTCAAGGCAAATTGCCCAGAGCCTTTGCCAAGGATCGGATAAACTCCGGATTGGTGCCGCAACACCCCCCGATCATGTCAGCGCCGGAATTCTTTATCTCCTCCCCGTCTTGTGCGAACTCGGCAGGGGTTTGCTGATAGGAGGTGACTCCTTTTTGGGTAACCGGCTTTCCCGCGTTGGGCTGGATCAAGATGGGCTTCCTGGTGGCTGCGCGAAGTTCTTTGGTGAGATCGATCATGCCCCTGCTGCCGAGCGAGCAGTTGCTCGCGATCACATCCGCTCCTGCCTTCTCGAAGGCCGAAACAGCCTGGGTCACTCCTTCTCCCATCATGGTGAAGAAGCCTTTCTTGGTCCGGTTGAAGGTGAGAGCAGCGATGACCAAGACGTCTCCGAGTCTTTTTGCAGCGCGGAGGGCGGCAAGCGCTTCCTCAAGCGAGAACATGGTCTCAATGCTGATGAGGTCCACTCCCCCCTTGAGCAGGGCCTGTGCCTGTCTGAAAAAACCTTCCTCCGCCTCTTCGAGCACAAGGTCGCCCAGGGGTTTTATGAGCTTTCCGGTGGGGCCGATGTCCCCTGCCACAAACTTCCCGGCAGGACAGGCTTCTCTTGCAATCTTTGCCGCTTCCACATTGATCCTTTCCATTTTATCGGACAAGCCCTTGTCGGCCAGTTTGATGGTGTTGCCTCCAAAGGTGTTGGTGTGAACCACATCAGAACCGGCCTCATAGTATTTCCTGTGGATGTCCATAACGAGAGAGGGCTTTTCGAGGTCCCACAACTCAGGGCTCTCACCCGCTTTGAGTCCGGCTGCCATGAGCATGGTCCCCATGGCGCCATCGAAAATCACGGTTTTCTTTTTAGCTAATTCCAAGATCGCATGCATGTTCAACCTCTGAGTGCCTATTAACGAATGATTTGTAGCGGTTCATGACAAGGACCGTTCATGCTGAGGTATCGAAGCAAGAACGGGGCGTTCACCCTTCGATACCTCAGGATGAACGATTTTTGGACGAAATTGGTCACGTTATTATTTGTCGGACCTAAGAGTGCACTCTGCGTATTGCAGGCAACCTTTGCATGAAAAGGATCTTTTCAGCTTCCCTCCGAACCTGGCCAGGAAGGAGAGAGACTTTCTCGGAAACATCATGTAAGAAGTGGTGAGCTTTATTCCCAGATCAATGTCCGCAAGTTTTCCGAATATCCACTTCTGCGTTTCCAGGTCGATGCCCCGGCACCCGGGAGTCCTTCTCAACCCCTTCTTGAATCCTTTGGCTTCAGCATCCTGCCTGATTTCATCCCACAGGATATTGCCTGCTTTGGTTATAGCGATGGAACCGGCGGTATCCAGAATATACGCTTCGGCTGGCTTCCCCTTATCAAACAGGTCTGTGACTTTGTTCTCAAGCCTTGGCCCCAGAGAGGCTGCCCCAGCATATTTAAGAACCGCACCAGTGAGAAAGAATGGCAGATCTTCCTGATCCTGGATTGCTTTGAAGGCCAGTCGCGGTTCAACCAGCCCCTCCAGTAGATTGAGCATCTCAACTGCTATGTCCAGAAGCCTGGGCTGAGGAGAGTCCTTGTAACCGATCTGCTTTAGAAGGTCTTCCCTGGATACCTGGATGTTCAACGTCCGAGCAGTCCCTTTATTTTCCTCATGCCGTCCGCTGCGTCCATACCATAAGCGTCAGCCCCGATCTCCTGGCAGAAAGCTTGGTCCACGGGCGCTCCGCCGATAATGACCTTGAAAGGGAGCTTCTTCGATTTGATGAGACTCACCACCTCTCCCATGCTTGGCATCGTGGTGGTCAGGAGGGCGGACATGGCGATGACATCCGCTTTCACCTCCACGGCTTTTTCAACGAATCGCTCAGGGGTCACATCCACACCCAGGTCCGCGACCCTGAATCCTGATCCTTCCAGCATGATCGCCACCAGGTTCTTGCCGATGTCATGAATATCCCCTTTGGCCGTTCCTATGACGACGGTGCCTTTTTCCGTGCGGTCCGTGGAGGAAAAAAGGGGCTTGAGGAGGTCCATGCCCGCTTGCATGGCTTTGGCCGACCAGAGCACCTGGGGAATGAACAGCTCCCCTTCGCCGAACTTCTCGCCCACGACGTCCATGGCGGCGATGAGACCCTTGTTGAGAATATCTTTNACCTGAACTTTTGAATTCAGGGCCTGCTGAACACGGCTCGCCGCATCGTCTACCTTTCCTTCTATCACAGCATCATAGATCTCTTTGATGATATCCACGGTCATCTCCTTGTCTTCTGGTTTGCCTCTTTCCGGATCGTGTCGAGACTTTCTTTGATCCCACTGCACAACGCCCAACAATCCCTTGCCAGGTGGTTCCCCTCTCTCCCCCGGCGGGAGAGATTTACCAGCCTCTGGCGGCGCCGCAGGCGACCAGGGGTCGGGGTGAGGGGGAAGGTTTTCATTTCTTTGTTTTCCTTTCTGCCTCGGTCCAGATCGCATCAAGTTTGCCTTTGACCGCCTGAGCCAATGGTTCCGGTTTATGGCTCTTGAGGATCTCAAGAGCTTTCTCAATCAGTTTCTGATCCACTGTCTTTTTTCCCTTCTTGATCCAGTTGGCCAGGTTCTCCCGATTAAAGAAGGCCGGCCGCCAATGCTCTTTCATGAAGTGGTCGAGGGTGTGTTTTTCGCTCAGGAAGTGGCCGCCGGGGCCGACCTTCCGGATCACGTCCACGGCGAGGTGTTCGTCATCGACCTCAAATCCCCTCATATACCGCTTCACCATGGCGATCACTTCATCGGCAAAGAGGATCATCTCAGGGGAAGCCACGAACCCCTGGCCGATGTATCCGCAATCATGGATCAGGTTGCATCCGTCCAGTGCGGCATTGAGAAGGGTGAAACCGTACTCCGCTCCTGCCTGGAGATCCGGGAACTGGGAGTCGCTGCACCCGGCGGTTCCCCAGATGGGAAGACCCAGGTAATGGAAAAGATCCGCATAAGCGGAGTGGGTGAGGCGGAACTCAGGAGCCGTGTAAGAAATGGTTGCCTTGAGCATATCCATGCTGCTGGCCACAACGCCCGTGATGATGGGGGCTCCCTTGTTGACGAGTTGATGGATCACGAGGCCGGAGAGAGCCTCCGCCACTGACACTACAAGCGCTCCTGCCAGCGTGACAGGACCGGTCGAGCCGGCCAGTAGGGCAGGGGTGTAATTGATGGGAACCCTGTTTTCAGCGCAGCAGATGAGCTTGGACACGGCCTCCTCGGAATGAGTCAGCGGCGACGTGGGTTCCGAATATTGGATCAGGAAGGGATATCGCGCCAGATCCTGCCTGCTTCCTGCAACCGCAGAGGCCATATCCAGAATGACCTGCAAGTCCTGGAGAGATCCCGCAGTGAAGAAGATGGGCTTTACGCTGTTCTCCACTTCGAGCTGAAAGCAGCGGATGTAATGAAGTCCCGGAGGAATATCCCTCGGAAGGCCGTAGGAGGCGATGAAATCGATGTTCGACGCGGCATCGCTGATGACCGTGCTCGCCACGATGTCTGCCGCCTTGGTGTCGCGGATCTCCCGGGTCACGAGATCCACGGTTTTGGGAAGATCCGTGCCTGTGCCGAAATAAATCCTCCTGCCCCCCAACTCCATGGCCGGTTCTTTTTTCCGGTTGTAGAGGACCACATTCGAGGGAGCCGACTGCACAGCAGCCTCCACGAGAAAGGAGGGGATCTCCACGACGTTCTTGTCTTTCACCCTGGCGCCGTTNCCGGCCAGGATGTCCACCGCCTTGCTGAGATTAACCCTCACGCCCACCTCATCCAGGACTCTCAGNGNCGATTGATAGATNCTCAGGATCTGGGCTTCATCGAGAAGCCTAAAGTGGGGTGCACACCGGTTGTTCAATCCTGTCTCCATATCCACCTCGCACGGTTGTCGTTAAAAGAGCTCGGCCATCCTATCCCAGCGCGGGCNAAGAGTCAAGAATGGGAAGCCAAGTCCATCACTTGATCGAGGCCCCGTTTTAGACCGACGAAGGATGAGACCTTTCGCGCGGCAAGCAGCGTGCCCTGAACATAGGGATCCGCACTGTTTCCCGCTTCATGACGAAGGGTCAGCCTCTCGCTGGGAAGCCCGAACAGGACTTCAAAGGCAAAGACATGCCCGGGCAGGCGCACACAGTGAACCTGTGTCCCATTCACGTTCGCTCCCCGGCTTTCTTTGGGGCCATGAATCTCATCCGGGGAGTAGCGGTAGGCGGGTTTGGTGATTTTGGAGAGGCGATAGGCAAGCTCTCTCACGGTGCCGCTGGGCGCGTCTATCTTGGCGGTATCTGCATAATCCATGATCTCCCAATGAGGAATAAAGGTGGAAGCGATCTCCGCAAATCTCTGTAAGAGAACCGCTGAGATGGCGAAATTCCCGGCTGCCAGAACGCCGACCCCGTATTCACGGGCAAGCTCGTCGATCTCGGCAAAGTCCTCGTCCGTAAGGCCGGAAGTCCCGATCACCACATGGATGCCTTTTCTAATGGCCGTGAGCGCATGACCCTTGACCGCATCAGGGNCGGTGTAGTCGATNAGCACGTCCGTTTTCGCNTGAAGGGCCTCGTCGACCGAACCGCGAATGATCAGGCCGAGGCCGGGAACGCCGGCCGGCTCTCCGAGGGGTTTTCCTTGATGGGTGCGCGAGACCGCGCCGACCAGTTGAAAGGTTCCGTCTTTGGCGAGGGCGGAAACCAGCGCCCGGCCNACCCAGCCAGTGGCTCCTGCAACGCAAATCTTGATGGCCATAGGTCCTCCTTAAGAGAACAGGGGTTTTCAAAGATGACTTGACATTTATACATATCTAAAATATATGAGCAATATATTTCATATATGAAAGAAAAACCCAAAAATCGCAGATCGAAAGCTTACGACGAGCTGAAAAAAAGGATCATTTTCGGCCGCTACAGGCCGGGCTCCACCCTGGACGAAAAGAAAATCTGCCAGGAGTTCCGCATCAGTCGAACGCCTTATCGGGAAGCGCTCATGAGACTTGAGGCGGAAGGCCTGGTGGTGATCAAGCCCAAGACCGGAGTGGTGGTGCCGCCCATCGATCTCAATTCACTCAAGGACGTCTTCGAGATGAGGACGGTCCTGGAGGCGGTGGCTGCAAGGATGGCGTTCAGGCGGATACAGCCCCACCAGCTGGAAGCTCTGAAGGAGGTGGCTCACCGGATCAAGTCCCTTTCTCCCAAAAGCGAGATCTTCTCCTACCTGGAGCTTGACGCCCAATTCCACAGCATCATCCAGAACGCTCAGGGAAACCAGGTGCTCAAGGAAAACCTCGCCACCCTCTACAACCAGTGCATGCGTCTGTGGAACTCCATCGAGGATCAGGATCTGATCAAGAACCTCATTATTTCATCGGTTCGTGACATCAGCAAGATCTATGATTCTTTCATTGCCGGAGATGTTGCGGCAGTCGAGAGAGGCATCAAACAGCATTTTGCAACCTACTTGCACACCCTCATTGCCCACCTGATCGGAGGACTAGGAGATGAGTTTGTACCGAGTCAAGAATAGGAAACAGTGCTGGTACGGTGAATCTATCGGCATCCTGATTCTGAATGCCAACTACCCCTGTGTGCCTGGAAANGTAGGGAACGCGTCCTCATTCCCTTTCCCGGTGAGATACAAAGTGGTCAAGGAGGCATCGATCGAACGGTTACTCACCAAGAGAGATAAAACACTCCTGAAGCCCTTTGTCGATGCGGCTCTTGAACTCCAGGGAGAGGGCGTGAAAGGGATCACCGGAGCCTGCGGTTTCATGGCGCTTTTTCAGAGAGACGTTGCACAGGCTCTGAAGGTGCCCGTGTTCCTCTCGAGCCTGCTTCAAGTTCCTTTCATTTACCAGACCCTGAGACGGAACCAGAAGATCGGGATTATCACGGCAGACTCTGCCTCGCTGACCGCCGAGCATTTCAGCGCGGTGGGCGTGAGTCCGGAGATCCCTCTGGTGATTGCGGGAATGGAAAAGCAGAAGGAATTCAACGAAGCGGTTCTGAAAGAAAAAGGCACACTCGACTCGCGGCTCATCGGGCAGGAAGTGGTGGCCGTTGCCAAGAAGATGGTGAAGAAAAATCCGGAGATCGGCGCTCTCCTTCTGGAATGCAGCGATCTCCCGCCCTATAGCCATGCGATCCAAAAAGAAATCCAGTTGCCTGTGTTCGATTTCTTCACCATGATCCACTATGTTCATACGGCTCTGGTGAGGAAAGAATTCTACGGTTTTATGTGAGGAAAGAAGTCGGATGTTCATCGATGTCCTAATCGTCGGGATCATGGTGGGAGCGATCTATACGCTGGTCACCATCGGGTACAGCATGGTGTACGGCATGCTGAAACTCATGAACTTCGCCCACGGTGACGTTTACATCTTCGGAACGCTCCTCTGTTACACCCTTCTGGCCCAGGCGCATCTCCACCCGCTTCTGGGCATCCTGATTGCCGCCCTGGCCGGCGGAATCCTGGCCTCTGTGGTGGAGTTCTTTGCTTATCGCAGGCTGCGAGCGGTCCAGCATCGCATGATTTCCATGATCACCGCTTTAGGCGCAGCCTACGTGATTCAGAATTCCTCGGAGCTGAGGTGGGGAAGCCAGGTTCTCCCTTTCCCCTCGCTCTTCCCTTCCCAAATCATCACTGTCCTGGGTTACCAGATTTCCGTGACTCCCATCCTTACGCTCGCCATCGCCATTTTCTTCATCGTGGCCTTCAACCTGTTCCTGAATCATCACAAGATGGGAAAAGCCATCCTGTGTGTGTCCCAGGATATCCCTACCTCGAGCCTCATGGGCATNCCGATCAACCGGATCATATCCATGGTTTACTTTCTGGGGGGGATGATGGGCGTGCTGGGAGGCATCCTTTACTCGGCATCCTACAATGCCATATCCCTCGGCATGGGTTTCCGGGGGACCATTGTGGCCTTTACGGCGGCGGTCATCGGCGGGATCGGCAGCATGAGCGGGACTCTGATCGGAGGGATGATTCTGGGCATTTCAGAGAACTTGATCAGCGTTTATGTGTCCAGTTCCTACAGAGATTCCATCATGTTCCTTATCCTGATTGTCATCCTTCTGATAAAACCTACAGGCATTATGGGCAAGGTCGAGCAAGAGAAACTGTGAACAGAGGAAAAGGTTGGGAATGGCGGTAAGGATCAAAAAAAGTCGACTTCTTGTGTACGCGGGTGCCCTGGTTGTCGCCATTGCGCTGCCCTTT
>JGI20214J51650_10001927_pt1 | contig 13190 bp, 14 predicted proteins | sample WetSurMetagenome_FD_51650 | JGI IMG/M metagenome (IMG submission 51650) | reverse complement strand
GGCTACCACGTAGGCACACGACGATTTTCGGTCGCCCTGGTAACCTATCAGTATTATGAATAATTTGGACATCTGCTTGCCTGCCCGGCAAAAACCCAAGCAGTAGTTTCACAAAAAGGGGGGGCACACGTTGCCCAGAGGATTTGACCTCCCTGCGGAATTCCATTCTCAATGCAATGCGGGTGAGCAAAGTATAACAGGCTATCTCACCGATAACGACTTCAATTGGTTGGGTGTGTCGGCGAACGAAAGTGGTGTTATCTGCCTTCCTTCCATAGAAATCGTTGATTAAAAACTTGAAGAATCCAAAATAATATCGAAAACTAACGGGCACCTCTCTCAAGGGGCGGGACGTGTTAAGCTGTTGGCGCTTTCATCGTGAAAAATAATCAGATTTCCACGGGAGATACGTCATGGATATTTCATCTCATCCTGTATCTTTTGACATGATAGGGTCCCAGGTTCACGAATACTTCCTCATCCATGTGCTCTCCTGGGCCATGGTGGGCCAACTCTTTTTCGCTGGATTTGCTCTCTTGTTAGCCCGCACTGCTGCAGTGGCCATCCGGTCGTGGGTTGAACGCCGGATAGCAAAACGAGGTTTGCTTCAGGAGCCATCCGGCGAACTGCCAATATCTAAGAGCTTTTTGAGACTTTTGACCCCAATTCTATTTGCTCTCCTCATAGATATTGCCTCTAGCATTGCGCAGCATTTCAATTGGCCCTGGGAAGGGTTTAGAGTCCTCCTAACCGCATCTGTGATGCTGTTCTTTATTCGATTGTTTACCGACCAGATGAAAAGTCGTTTCTGGTCCGGAATTATCGCCATAGGTATTCTAGCCTGGGGCGTCATGCGCCTAGTAGATTTCAAGGGGCCTGTATATACTTTTCTCAACAGTGTGGGTCCTACAATCGGTGATGTGCATTATCCTATACTCATTTTCCTCAAAGCCTTCACGCTTCTGCTGTTCCTTTACTGGCTATCGAGAAACCTGTTGATCGTTCTTCGCTTCTGGCTGCAAACGGAATCAGGCTTAGCTTCTGCGGTGCAGACATTGTTGGAAAAACTGTTCGGAATTTTGTTTTTTTCAATTTCTATCCTCATTGTCTTGGATTATGCGGGGATCAATCTCACTGTCTTACAACTGTTCAGCGGAGCGCTAGGGCTGGGAATCGGCTTTGGCCTGCAAAAAATTTTTGCCAACCTGGTCAGCGGTTTCATCATCCTGGCCGATAAATCTATTAAGCCTGGCGATGTGATTCAAGTTGGTGACACTTACGGGTGGATTAAATTCCTGGGCAGTCGATATGTCTCCGTAGTTACCAGGGATGGCACTGAGCATCTCATCCCCAATGAGAACCTGGTTACCGGCCAGGTTATCAATTGGTCCTACAGTAATAATCTCGTCAGGTTAAGGGTGCCCATCGGCATCTCCTACGAATCAGATTTGCAGAAAGCTATGCAGTTGATGCTCGAAGCCTCCGCGACCACCAAGCGGGTTTTGCAGGAACCCAAGCCCTACTGCCTCCTGGTTGGCTTCGGGGATAGTGCTGTAAACCTCGAATTGCGGGTGTGGGTCGGCGATCCAGAAAATGGGCTCGGGACCATCAGGAGCGACATCCTTCTCGGGATCTGGCAGCGATTCCGAGAGCAAGGGATTGTCTTCCCCTATCCACAAAGGGTTTTACACCACAAGTCCATTTCTAAGGCAAAGATTCCAAATGGTAAAACTTCAGTAGGCATCACCAGTGAATATGAATAGGGAAACAAACGCTTCTCTCGGCCTGGATACCTGCCTTGCTTCCGGAAAAATCAGCGCTCAAAGACTTCATTATTACAAAACCATATCGCCAACAAATGGCCGGCACTTTCCAGGATCGGGAGGTGTTAAGTTCTCCACTCTTGCTACCCCATAGACTCTATACCGTTGGAGCCTGTTCACCTCAGAATAGGTCTTTCACAGAGACACCGATCCTCCTATGAAAGGTTTTTGAACTTCGATGGACGGTCTATACGCAGATCTTCATATTGATATTGTCCCTGCCCCGGATATCCTCCAAGCGCCGGCGCAGTTCCTTCCAGTAGGCATGTCCAGGTGAAAAGGCGGCCTCCCTGAACCCCTCAACTAACCTGGGGAAATGCTGTTTTACAATCGGCAGGGTCTTCCCCCAGTTCTTATCGTCCGCAGATTTCATTTCCAGCGGGTAAACCCATATCGTGTCTGCATGCGGGCGCGCTTTTTCGACAAGAGCCTCCACGTCGGTTATGTATGGCATCACCGGGCATATCAGCACATAAGTCTCAATGCCGTTTCGCTTCAGTTCCGCCAGAGCCCATATCCTGTCCCCGCTCGGCATGGTGTTCTCTTCAAAAAGGCCCCTGAGACCGTCATCCTGAAATGCAACCGATATTCCCGCGGAAGAGCCTTTCATTTCCTTCAACAGGTCGATGTCCCTGCCAAGAAGGCCCGATTTTGTCAGGATGGAAACCGAGAAGTTCCTCTCTTTCAGCAGTTGCAGGACCTTCCGCGTCTGCCCGAGCTCTTTTTCGAGCGGTTGATACGGATCCGTATTCATCCCGAGATAAACGGTTTGAGGCTCAAGCGATGAAAGTTCATCCGCCAGCATTTCGTCCATATCCAGGCAGATCCCCGTTTCACTCTCCCAATCGAGCCCAGCGCTGTTCTGGGCGTAACAATAGTGGCACTTGTGCTCGCATCCGGTATAGGGATCGATTTGATATTTGAAAAGATCGATCGCGCAGGGTTCGATAATCCGTTTACGTCTTATGGTTACGACTTTCATCATGCTGTCCGCTCTCCACTATATCCTTCGTCGGGAGTTCTGCTGATGGGCTGGCAGGAAGTTGCTTTCTGCTATCTGACACTTTTCGGGTAACACGTGTCGTGGATACTGTCAAGGCGATCTGTGTACCGATCTACTGGTGTGTGAATACAAGAAACACTACCCTTTTGACACCATGGTGGTCACAATTCCAGGTAGCGAGCTGCGAGTTTATCTTCTTGTAGCGTTATCTTGATTATGAAGGGCAGAAAGAGGCTGTATGCACAGGATATAAGGGCAAACTGCCTCCTTTGAGTGCCTGGGTGGACTGTCTCCAACACCATGGTTCAGTGGTAGATAATGACGGGTTCCTCATACGCGGGGCAGCCGTCCTCAAAATACTCCATGAAAACCGGCCCGTGTGCAGGTGCTTTGGATTTTCTTCTCATTGGGGGGTGGGGTACTGCTTCCNTAGGCCGAGTGCCAGGGAATTTAGCTGGAGTTTGACCAATGGTTCAGGTATGGATAGCTGCCCTGGAAGGCGAAGAATCCAATCGCCCAAAGTTGATGATTCAAAGCCAATATCCTTTATGTTTTCCGATGAGCGTCATGCTTCAGCCAGTCGCAACCACTTCTCTGGTCGACTACCGGTACCGGTTCCAGCGTAGAGCAGGCGTGTGAGCATGGTTCTGAGGTCAAAACGGCGATTAAAGCGATACTGGGCTTCGGCTAAGTAACGGTGCGCGTATTTCCTAAACTTGAAGCCATGATACGTTCCGGTGATCGCGGTCTTCACGTTGCTGAGCACGGTGTTGACCCAGGCAAAACACGGCATCGCGGTGCTTTTCCGTTTCGTTCCCACGATCTGCGGCGCATGGACGCAACTGGCCACTGTCACTGCCCGAAAGCAGGCCAGCCCATCCGAGACCACCGTCGCGGAGGGAGCCAACCAGCAACGTGCCCATGCGGCGATCTAGGGACTGCTGAAGGATGCCACCGGGCCGAACCCGGCCCAGAGCAGGCGGAACAGTCCCTGCTCGTGGGCGATGGCCATCTCCTGATGCGCATCGAGCAGCGCGCCGACGATGCTGTGACCGCTCCGCGGGTATCCGATGAACAAACAGAGGGCCCGCAGTTGATCGAAGCTGCGGTGGTCCCTCCACATCAGATAGGGGGCGTGCAGCGCAGCGCCCCCAAGAGCGGCCACCCCCCTCAGCGTCCTGAGCAGGGGGCTTACCTGAGAATCGTCTTTGTTCGCCGGATTCATTTTAAGCGGCACTCGCTGCCGACGCGCATCACGGCATCCGGGGTCATCATGTCCGAAGGTCTGCCCTCATGTCATTCAATACGGTGTCAGATCGGGCTTTTTCTGCCGGTAGCACCGGTAGGCCGCGTTCCAGGACTCCGTCTTCTGTCCCTGCAAAAACTGCGGTTGCGGCCCCCACTTCCCGCCCGAAGGCGGCCGTGTGCGGTGGAGGAACATGCCGCAGAACCTACAGAGCCTCTCGAAATGTTCCGTCATCGGGTCGTCGTCGCCGGGCAGCGTCTTTCTGCCTATGTCAAAGCCGAAGACACGGTCGATGCCGCCGCACACCGGGTGGGGGTAGTAACCGTACTTCGTCAATCCCAATCCCCGGCACGCCGGCAGGTAGCATCCCTGGGAGAAATCCGTGCCGTGGTGCTCCGGAAGCTCACAGGGGGCAACGTTGAAGGCAATGTGGTGCCCCTGGACAGGTGAGCGTTTTTGCGAGTTGTAGACATCGACGCCCAAAGGCGGAAGACGGTCAATCGCCTGCCGAACCCTGTCTCCGTAACCGTTCGTGAACACCTTGATGTTTGTCCACGGCGAGTGCTCGTTCCGCCAGTTCAGGAGCAGCGAAAGTACGTCGAAGAATTCCGGGTGGAGGGTCGGCTCCCCGCCTTCGAGCTCGATCGAGTCCCAGCAACGGTTCGCGGCGACGCTTTCCCCGACGAATCTCCCGATCTGGGCCACGGACATGCAATCGTCCGACATGGCCTGCCCCTCGCCGCAGGAACGGTTGCAGTCCACGCATTGCAGATTGCACTGCGCCGTGATGTCAATGGCGATGCTCCTGTGGGAGGGACGGTAGGGCGGCCCCGATCGGATCGCGCGTCGGACCTTCGCGCTGTGAAGCAGACGGAAGGGGTGAATGGGCAAGGACTCCAGGAGGTCCAGGACCTTCGAGGGCATCCACTCCCCTGCCTTGACATAGAATGTCCGCAGTCGCATCTCCGTGCCAAGAAATCTCAGCCGATGGCGACTGCTCATCGGTGGGTCTCAGAGCAGTGCCGCCACGACCCGCCCTGCGGGAGGAGGCGTGCCGGCAGGCAATTGCCCATTCGACGCTGCACGAGACAGGCGGGGTGGTAAAGTCTGAGTGCGGCCCTGGCCGGGACGGTAGTGCCACGAACGTAGCGAAACATGGTTGCCGGGCGCGCGTTAAACTTCTCCTTAAAGATCCCACCGGTACGGGGGGGCCGGTGCCTTATGCCCACGCACATCTGTTGCACTCCGCGTTTCCCGGCCATTGTAATAGCTTTCCAGTAAAGCAATTCGTTCGGGCAGAGGTGCAGGTATTGGCTGCGGGACGCGATGCCGAGCGAGTATACCGTCCCGCCGTCGTGAGGGAAGAGGCTGGAAGCTATGGTTCGATTGTTGTATTTGACGGCGACGGCAAAAAGTCGGTCACGCGGCATGAGGTGACTGTATGTCTTTTTCACGTCGTCGATCGAGTGTGGGGGCCGAAACTTCTGTCGTAAAGCCACCTCTCTGAGTTGATCAAAGTATTCATCGACAGCGTCGGGCTGAAGTGAATCCTCAACCGTCAGGCCACTCTTGAGCGCTTTTCGAATTCGATTTCTGCACTTCCCGCTTATGGCTGCCCACATGGCCTGTCTGTTCGATGAAAGTGGGATCGAAAAAACCGTCCACGTGGCCACGGTGTAGCCCATCCTGCGCATGATGTCCGGATCGAGGATCGGATTGCCGATTTGCACCAGTTGGATCCTCCTCTCCTGACAGAGGCGATCGATCGCCCTGAGGAATCCCGCCTGATCAAACCCCCTGTACACGCTTGGCCCCATGTCAGGAGTTTTCCATGCGGTCAAAGGACTACCCAGGACGCTGAAGCCCCCTTTGTTCTGGATGAGCCCGGCGAAATAGCCGATCAGCTTCCCTGCGTCAAGGATTCTAAACCGCACCAGCGCTGCATTCTGAGTTTCCCTCAGGAAGTTTAGCCAAGGGGATTGTTGGTATAGCCTGCTGCTGTCGAAGCGGGAGATGCTCTCGTCCCAAGCCTCGTCACTGATGTTTTCCAGCGGCTCCAGTCTCATCTTCTACACCGACCCGGCCCGGATCCCTGAAGAAGCAGAATCCCAACGACGCAATACGTGCCCGGCCTTTCGAAAGCTTCGACCATTATCACGGGCTGATAGGAAATCATTTTTTGAGACGTTTCGGTTAGCAGGTGTTGTTGATTCCGTCAAGGGCATTTTTGTGCAGAGTTGTGCCTGTTCGCCAGCGTCACTCGACATCATAATACGACGCGAAGGTTTCGCTGTTCGACCGGGTTTCCGGCAGCACATAGACGATGCCATACGTCCCGGTAAAAGCCGGGCTCACGACGTTATTGTAGAACTCCGCTGGAACATTGATGCAACCATAGGAAATACGGTTGTCGCGCGGTGATGGCGTGGCCAAGCGCTGCAAGCGGCGCTCCGTGGGGTTGGATGTAATCACGCGATGCAGGGAAAGGGCAAGGTCGTAGTCCACCCAGAGGATGTCTTTTCCGCTGAAATTGTAGCCCAGCGATGCCACGAAGCGGCCCGCCGGTGTGGTGCGCTCCTCAGGACGAATGTCCGACAACTTCTGGTTGCCGATATCGGGGATGGAGTCATCACCCCGCGCCAGGCCCAGCAGAGCTGGGGCTGCGCCGCGAAGTCGCCCATCGGCATCGAATACAAAGACTTTGGCGTCCATCTTGTCGACAATCACGAATGGCATGTCGCCATTGTCACCTGAATCGACGACCCAGTCTGTCACGCGTTGGGTGTTCCGGGATTTGGGCTCGCGTTCGAAGTTCGCCCGTTTGGGATGAGGCGCCACCACGGGTGGCGTCTGAGTAGTCAGGAGGGCTACGGCACCTTCATGCGCAGGCAATGAGTTCGGGTTGGACAATGGCGCAGCATTGTCCGCAGCGGCAACCTGGTGGGGTGTGAAACTGACGGCCAGCAGGCCAAGACCAAGACAAAGTCCTTTGGTGATGATCGCCGCAAGCGAGCGTAAGCTTCCTGAGCGCTTGGTGCATCGCAATGCCGCCAAAAGGCACAACCCCATCATTCTTCTGTTTGTGCCATATGCTTGTTCATGCCGAATCGGCATGTTTCTCTCGTCCAGCAACAATCGTAAGCAGCCCCGCCTCGCGTTATACCAATCAGCGAGGCAGGGCTCCGGTGGTGGTTTAGTTGCGGTCCTTTTTGGGCGGAGGTGGCGGTGGAGCCGGTTTGACTGGCTCAGGCGCCTTTTGGGCTACCTGCACAGGAGGAGGCGTCTCAGCCTTTTTCACGCCACACCACTCTTGCATCGAGGCGCAACCACCCAAAGTTATAGCAAAGCAGAAAGCCAACAATACGAGCCCAATCCTTTTCATAGTACACCTCCTCATTAGTTTAATTGATAGAAAATCACTTTTTCCAACCTTAGGGCTAGCACGTGTCTTCGATGCTGTCAAGGCCATTGTTGTGCCGATTTCTTCGTGAGTAACGACAAGAAAATGACAAGAACCACCACGATGTGACACCGTGGTGGTCGAAATGCTGCACATATCGACGCGCATTGGACTTCGGACACGTTTTGTTGTTTGCTGAGGGGGCGAGAGAGGGCTGCCCTTCCACAAATTTCCCTGTCTCCCCATTTCCGCATCTCCGCGTCACTTCTTACCGAGTCTAACTGCACGCTCCCACGAGGTGTCGGTTCCCCAGGTGCACGCGATGCAAACCGGCGCGTTTCGCCGCTTGCAGACAGGTCTCGACTTGTTCTGAGGAGGTTGTGGGGAAATCCTCCATACAGAACTGCGGAGCGAAGGCTAGCAGGGCATATGGGATATCCGGATTACAGGAGGCAATGAACGAGGCAATTTGTCCCACCTCCGCCTCGCCCACGTAGCCCGGGACCAAAAGAGTGCTGGCGATCAGGAGCGGCGGGTCCGGGCGTAGGGAGGCGTGCTTTGCCAGGAAAGCGAAGTTTTCAAGCACCTGTCGATTGTCACACCCGCACAAAGCCTGGTGGATTTCAGGGCTCCAGGCCTTCAAGTCCATTTTAATGCAGCCCCCCGAATCCATCGAGAGTTGCACCATCTGTTTCAGCCAGCTGTGGTGCACGCTCCCGTTGGTTTCCCAGCAGATTCTCAGGATCTGGTCGGGATTTTCCGCTCTGGCCTGCTTTGAAGCGCGAATGGCGTAGGCGATCTGCGGGGTGGGATCGCCGCCGAAGTAACAAATGCAGCTCGTTTTTTTGCCGACAGCGCCAGTGATGGTCTCAATCGGCTGCCATTTGCGGTTCGAACCATGATTCTTTTTGAACGACCAGTTTTGGCAGAAGAGACAGTTAAAATTGCAGGCATCAAAAAACACGGCAAGATTGTAAAAGCCCACCTCTGGACCCCGTTCGTGAGCATGCGCGGGATAACCGGCGCCGGTGCCTCCGGGACAAACCCAGTCGGCGACGCAATTGGTGGGGAGGGGATCGTAGTAGTAGCAGACATCGGCTCGCAAACGGCCATCCTGCCGGAGGCTCTCTTCGGTTCCTCGCCGAATCCCGCAATAACCTCGCTCGTCCGGCCCCATCCGGCATTGGTGCAAACAGAGATTGCAGAGCAGGCCATCATGGGTTGACGGAGGTTTCAGGGGCAAGCGGAACGCTTCCCGCGATTCGGAGTGGATAGTCCTGAGGTGATGCCGGCTCTCTTCCCAGCGCCCCACGATGCATTCCGGACAGACGCCCAGACTGCTCCCCAAATCCGCGGCGGTTCTACCGCAAACGCCGCAGATCAGACCGGTTCTGCCGACCTCCTTCCAGTTGGTGATCAACATCTAACAAATCCTTGGAAGCTGCTCTCCGCGCAGCATATCCACCAGGCGGTGGGCGCCGATGCGGGTGCGAAGGAAGACTCGCCCGATATCGCCTGCAACCACTTCGCCGATCTGGCAGGCCTGCCTTCCCAGAGGATGGGAAACCATAGCCCCGAGCACCGCTCGCACCGCATCAGCCGGAACACAAGCCAGGAGTTTTCCTTCATTGGCAACATAAAGAGGGTCGAGGCCAAGCAATTCGCAGGCCCCGGCGACATCTTCGCGGACCGGCAAGGCTTCCTCAAAGAGCCTGATACCAACGCCCGATTGCTTCGCGATTTCATTCAGAGTCGTTGCCACACCCCCGCGAGTCGGATCGCGCAGCACATGAATACTCGGGCAGGCTTCGAGCATGTGTGACACCAGGTCGTAGAGTGACGCCGCATCGCTTTGGATTTCGTTTTCGAATGCCAGTCCTTCCCGTTTGCAGAGCACCGCCATGCCGTGGTCGCCGATGGTCCCGTTGATGACCACCGCATCTCCCGGCTGGGCAAATTGGCCGCCCAATTTTAGATCGGGAGGCACCATGCCGATCCCGGCCGTATTGATAAAAATCTTGTCCGCTTTGCCCCGCGGGACGACCTTGGTGTCCCCCGCCACAATCAGGACTTTTGCCTCGCGAGCGGCTTCTGCCATGGAGGCCACAATCTGCGAGAGCAGCTCCAATGATAGGCCTTCTTCCAGGATAAAACCGGCGGTCAGGTAAAGGGGTCTCGCCCCCAGCATGGCGAGGTCGTTGACCGTGCCGTGGACCGCCAAACTGCCGATATTGCCGCCCGGGAAGAAAATGGGATCGACGACGTAGGAATCCGTGGTCATGGCAATCCGCCCGTTCTGCACGGTCACGATGGCGCTGTCGTTCATCTCCCGCAGGTAGTCGTTGCTCAGAAACCTAATGAAAAGGTCTTGCACCAGTTCGTGGGTGGCTCTACCGCCGCTTCCCTGATCGAGCTGTATGGTTCCGGAATTCATTCAGCTTTACCTTCCGATGTCATTCAATGCGTCAATAGAGAGCCTTGTTTGTGGGGCGGGCTTTCCAGCCCGCCTCTTAACCGGTTCGGTATGGCAGGCTGGAAAGCCTGCCCCACAAGGCCCAATCGCTTATAGATGTATCGTTATAGTACGAAGAACCAAGAACCAAAGACCAAAGACCAAGAGCTAAGAGCCAAGAGCCAAGAGGCAATCTCATTCATGGTAACGATAGTAGGCCCCGCAGGTCCCTTCACTGGACACCATACACGGTCCCATGGGGTTTTGAGGAGTGCAGACTTTGCGAAACAGCCCGCATTCGGGCGGGGCCATCACGCCCCGGAGAACTTCCCCGCAACGGCAACCGGGGTGTTCCTTGACCTGGATGACCGGCATCGAAAAGCGCCGAGTGGCGTCTAACTTCTCCCAGCCAAGCCGTACTTTGAGCCCACTTTGAGGAATTGGTCCAAGGCCGCGCCAGGTTGCATCCGCCGGCTCGAAAATTTCGTCCAGGAGTCGCCTGGCGGCAACATTTCCCTCCCAATTGACCGCCCGTCGATATTGATTGATGACTTCCGCCTTGCCGTTTTCCAGTTGGTCCACGAGCAGGGTGATGCCCTGAAGCAGGTCCAGAGGTTCAAACCCGGTGACCACGCAGGGGATGTGATAGCGGGTAACGACTTCCTCGTAGGCCGCTGCGCCGATGATGGTGCTTACGTGCCCGGGGCAGAGGAATCCGTCAATGCGGAGGTCTTCTGCCTCCAGGAGCGCCCTCATGGCCGGAGGAAGGAGTTTATGGGCGGAAAACACCGTGAAATTGTCCAAGCCTTCATCCCCTGCCTGCTTGATCGCCGCAGCAACGGTCGGTGCCGTTGTTTCAAAACCGATTCCCAAAAAGACCACCTGATAACCGGGATTGTCTCGCGCGATCTGCAGGGCATCAAAGCTAGCATAGACAATGCGAACATCGGCGCCTTTGCTGCGTTCCGTGTTCAACGATGAGGTGGAACCGGGAACACGCATTAAGTCGCCGAAGGTGGTGATAATGACCTGCGGCTGCTGAGCCAGCCAGATCGCGCGATCGATGTCTTCATTGGCGGTGACGCAAACCGGGCAACCCGGCCCGCTAATCAACTGAATGGACGGCGGGAGGAGCTGTCGCAAACCGAGGCGAAAGATGGCGACGGTATGCGTCCCGCAGATCTCCATGAGCTTATATGTCCGACCGGAAGTAGCGCGCCGCTGCAAGGTCTCGAGCAAACTCTTGGCAAGTTCAGGGTCTCGATACTCATCAAGATATTTCAAATCTTATGCGTCCTCTGCAAGGTCTGCGTCCCTTTCTTGGGAAGCCCGCAGCCTATTCAGTTTTGCTTCTTCTCCTTAACCTTCTGTTCGACCCATGAAAACCAGGCCGGCAATCCTTGCCCGGTGCGGCAGGAAATCTCGAAAACCTGCTGTCGGGCGTTGATCTGGCGGGCCCGTTCCCGGATCTTGGCCACATCACAGTCGATGTGGGGCAGCAGGTCGACCTTGTTGACCAGCAGGACGGAGGTGAGTTGGAACATCAAAGGGTATTTGGAGGGTTTGTCGTCGCCCTCCGTCACGCTCAGGATCATGACCTTCTCATGCTCTCCCAGATTGAATTCCGCCGGACAGACCAAATTCCCGACGTTTTCGATGATCAGCAAGTCGAGGTCATTCAGGTTCAAGGATTCCAGGGCAATCTGGATCATGTTTCCATCCAGGTGACATCCGCCGTCAGTGTTGATCTGGACGGCCTGGACTCCTTTTCGTTGAATGCGTTCGGCGTCAAAGGAACACTGCAGATCTCCTTCAATCACCGCCATTTTGATGCGATCAGCCAGACCATCAACCGTCTTTTCCAGAAGGGACGTCTTGCCGGCCCCGGGAGAGCTCATCAAATTGAAAACGAAGATGCCGGCTTCATCGAATCGTTTGCGATTGGCCGCCGCCAGGCGCTCATTGGCCTGTAAAATATTCCGAACCACAGGAACTTTAATTTCCGCCATCGTCATCCCTCGTTTCACCTTCAAGATTCACCAGCGAAAGCTCTCTTCCGCTAATCAGCTCGAGCGTCGGCTGTCCACAGCGAGCACACAGAAACACCTGGTTTTCTACCTCAAAGTTCACTTCACATGCGGAACATCGTGCGACGACCGGTAAAGTCTCAATTTCCAGAACGGCACCCGAGGCAATGGTGTTCTGACTCACCATCTCGAAGGAAAACGTCAACGCTTCCGGTACCACTGCCGCCAGAGCACCTACCTGAAGTCTTATCACCTCCACGGTTCGAAGATTATGCCGGAGCCCTTCTTCCAGCACAATCTCCAGCAGGCTTTCCGCAATCGCCAGTTCATGCACAGAAAATCCTTACTCTTCAAGACCTTTGCATGATGTCCTCAATGTCATTCCCGCGGAAGCGGGAATCCAGATTTTATAAGGTTGTCTGGATCTACCCGATGAGGGGGTGACGTAATCAGTGTGTCGTGCAAAGGTCTCTCTTCAAGAATTGAGCGACGCAAAATAACATCCGAATCGACCCTTGGCAATTAACATGCGGTTTCAAAACGGTCAATGAGGCAGGTTCGCGACTGGTGGCCCAAGGCTGAGGCAGATCAACCTTTTGCTTGTGCGGAAGTCACTTTCGCCTTAAATAGTGACAACGGAGTGAATAGGGTTCATGGCAGGGTTAGCCGCCCCGACTAGACACAGGGCGGCAGCATTGGAAGCTCTGTGCCGGCCTTAATAGTTCGGCTCGGAGTAAGGATCAGTCCCGTGGAAATGATGGAAAAGGGCTACTTGAGGAATCGACTCATCGCCATCAGCCTTTCCCTGCTGCTGGGCGCGGCCCTAATGCTTCTCAAGTTTTACGTTTACTGGTTGACGCAGTCTTCCGCCATTCTTTCCGATGCCCTGGAGTCAATCATCAATGTGGTGGCGAGCGCTTTCGCCCTTGGCAGTGTAGTGCTCTCAGCCAAACCACCCGACTCAACCCACCCCTACGGACACGAGAAGATTGAATATTTTTCAGCGGGTTTCGAAGGGGCATTGATCATCTTTGCCGCCCTCGGGATCTTTTGGACCGCCTGGCCGCAAATCCTGCAGCCTCGTGAACTGCCTAATCTCGGGAGTGGTCTCCTGATTCTTCTTGGCACCAGTGCCGTCAATTTAGCTCTGGGTCTCGGGCTCATCCGGGTTGGAAGTCGTACCAACTCATTGGTGCTCGTGGCCGACGGCAAGCATATACTGACCGATGTCTATACTTC
>JGI20214J51650_10001926_pt1 | contig 13195 bp, 12 predicted proteins | sample WetSurMetagenome_FD_51650 | JGI IMG/M metagenome (IMG submission 51650) | reverse complement strand
GCTCATACGAAGGGTACCCGATGGGGACTTCACTGGCACGCCCCCTGATAGCAGAGGAGGTTGTCGCCATTGCCAGGAAAGAAGGCGCTACGGCTATCGGGCATGGCTGTACCGGTAAGGGGAATGACCAGCTCAGGTTCGATTTTATCATCCGGGGTGCGGGTCTTGAGGTCATTGCTCCAATCCGGGAGAAAAACCTCACCCGTGACTGGGAGATCGAATATGCGAAGAAACATAATATCCCGGTACCGGTGGCAAAAGATAAACCATGGAGCATGGATGAGAATTGCTGGAGCAGGAGTATTGAGGGAGGAAGGCTTGAAGACCCGGCATATCACCCCCCTGAAGAAATCTATCTCTGGACTGTCGCTCCGGAAAAAGCACCAGACTCAACTGAAAATCTGACAATAGAGTTTGAATCCGGAGTCCCCATTGCGCTGAATGGTTCCAGAATGAAAGGGTATGACCTTATCCAGGAGCTGAACCGGCTTGCAGGGAAAAACGGGATAGGCCGGAATGACATGGTTGAGGACCGCATCCTCGGCCTGAAAGCAAGGGAGGTCTATGAGCACCCTGCGGCCAGCACCCTGCTTTTCGCTCACCATGACCTCGAACGGCTTGTACTTACCAGGGCGGAACTCCAGTTCAAGCAGATGATTGACGAGAAGTGGTCGGAACTTGCCTATATGGGCCTTGTCCATGAGCCCCTGTTCCATGCCCTGAATGCCTTTATTGACACGACCCAGGAACGTATGAACGGTATCGTTGAACTGGCACTCTATAAAGGCAGCATTCGTGTATTAGGAAGATCGTCGCCGGATGCCATATATTCTGATGACCTGGTCTCGTTTGACAGCAGTTCCATTGACCAGTGCCATGCAATCGGGGTATCACATTATTATGGTATGCAGGCACGCCTGGTCATGCAGAGAAATCAGGCACGGCTCACCAAGAAATAAGATTGCCTGGTATTCCGGGCTATTAAATTACTACCTCTTTTTCAGTGAGATTTGAAATTTCTCCTCGGAATGCATTTTTTCACACCAGTAACCGGGTAGATGTTAAAATAAGGTGGTATCCAGGAAAAAGGAAACTAGAAATTGTCCAGGTATCTGAAAATTCCGACTTCAGATCACTTTTATTCCTGCACCAGGACCGGGTGCACAGCTGAACACATCGGTAATTTTCATAACAAGGAGTGATTTTGCCGGAAGGTCTGGTTTTTTGTCATGGACCCTCTTCTTCATTTTATCGTAGTCCGGCCCGCTTGTTTTTACTTCAACGGTCCCTTTTACCTGGAAACATTTCCTGCTGTCCGAATCGTAAATATAAATCGCTGCATGAGGGTTTTCCTTCACATTTGCGAGAGTTTTATTCATAAAAGTATCTGCCATCCAAATCGTATCATCCTGAACGAGGACTACGAATGCAATAGGCGCCACGTTGGGAATTCCTGCTTTTGAAGAGGTTGCTACCGGAAACAGCTTGATCTTTCCAAATGTCTCTTTAATATCTGTATTTAGTGCTACCATTATCATATCCTTCCCATACGACCCCTTTGAGGCCGTTGTATCCCAGTTCATGCGTATCCGTTTGATGCTTTGTGGTACGAACCCGGTGAAAATGATCCGATTTTAATGGAACAGTTAAGGTTCAGGCAGGTTGGTGGAAGCACTGGTCGGATAGTATAGTCGATGGGCTACAGGCCACATGGATTAGTGGTTGTTCCTACCGTCTCCCGAAGGTGCTATCATTCCGGGTTTCTAACGTATAGTACGATGAGTCAGGTTATTGCTGTTGATCTTGGAGGTACGAATGTCCGGGTTGCTAAAATTTCCGGGGACGGCGTAATCGAAAAGAAAATTTCTTCCCTGACTCCCGCTTCCCCAGAAGCCCCTGCAGATATCGTTGATTTTGTGATAGAAATGATACGATCGATATCAGAAGGAGACGAGGTATCAGAATTCGGAGGTATCGGAGTCAGTGTAGCCGGCCCGGTTAATTCGCACCGGGGTATGGTCATTAATCCACCTAACATTGCACTCCCAGAAATCCCGCTGGCAGGCCCCCTCGTTAAAGAATTCGGGATCCCTGTCCGTCTTATAAACGATTGCCCGGCAGGTGCACTCGGCGAGATGTATTTTGGCGATGGAAAAGGGTGCCGGGATTTTGTTTATATCACGATTTCAACCGGAATAGGTGGTGGTGTTGTTGCAGGCGGAAAAATACTGCTTGGCAGAAATGGAAATGCGGCCGAAATCGGACATTTTCATGTTGATACCCGGTATAATCTCATGTGCGGCTGTGGCCATCCCGGGCACTGGGAAGCATATGCATCCGGCAGGTATATTCCTGAATTTTTTTCATGCTGGTGCCTGGAAAACCATGTCAAGATTTCCGGCGACTGGGGACGCTCAGCTCCAGGAATTTTTGAGGCTGTAAGGACCGGATATCCCGGGCTGGATGATTTTATGGAGGAACTCGGAAGAATTAATGCAAGGGGTATATCAGACGTCATTGTTGCCTATGACCCCTCCCGAATTATCCTTGACGGGAGTGTAATCCGGAATAATGCTGACCTGTTACTCCCCTTGTTTGAACGGTATATTGACCGGTTCCTGCCATTGCCAAAAATAGGTATCAGCCGGCTCAATGGTCTTTCACCCCTTCTTGGTGCATCAGTAATCGCCCATGGATATGACACAGCAGCAGGCACTTTTCTGACCGGGGCAGATAATGACACCTGATTAACACCCGATTATAACGACACCACCCATTGTTTCAACTGGGCAGTTGAAGGTCAGGAGGACTATGAAAAAACAGAGCGGTTAGAAAATTCTTTTAATGGGATCTTCATAAAGAAGATATAATGAAAACTCTTCACAGGTCTAACAAATCAAAAATGCTTGGCGGGGTCTGCGGCGGACTTGGGGAATACCTCGATATAGACCCGAACATTATCCGGATTGTGGTGGTAATACTCCTGGCGCTTGGTATTGTTACGTTATTCTGGCCGTTATTCTGCCTTGTCGTATACATCGCCGCATGGATATTATTGCCGGAAGGACCGGAAGATGTAACAACCGTCGAACCATCGGCATCCTGAATTTTATTGAGATACACATCACCTTATAAACAGAGGATCTCAATCAATAGTTTTCGTTTTGCCACGAGGTCTTTTGTTCCTGTTCTACGATAGTCCTGCACCTGCGCAGGTANGTCTCACCCCATATCCATGGTTTATAGTTGTCACACATGTCTGGTTTGGTCGTGTGGATTGAGCAGATATATCGTTTTTTTGAGATCCTTGTAAGAAACGGGCAGGAACTCGCCAGTTTTCCGGTAACCGGGTCCCGCATCTCGATGCTAATGACTGACCCGAGTTCATTCGGCAGTAATTCAGCACAGTTTTTCCATGTACCATCGACTAAACAGGCTGAAAAATGTCGAAGGATGTCTGGCCGATCGTTGGTAATCCACTGGTAAAGGTTCTCTGTTGTTGGTGATATGGAATCACCGAACACCTTGCAACAGATGCCGCACTGTTCACAGTCTGCCTCGTTATTATTACCTGACATTTGTATCACTAGTTGTGACTCTTATACAATAATAACTGGTAGATTATTCAACAATGGCCGGAGAGTATTTTTTTTCGGACAATGAATACACCTGGTCCGTTGCATCGGGAAATATCATTAAAAAACAGTTTTANAATACCCGTGAATGTGGATATCTGGTTACATGTTCAATCCAACAACCGATAAAAATTCACTGTAAGTTAAAAATATCGCAATTTACCTGCCGTACTTCATTTGTGGTTTTAGGGGTTTCCAGGTACCTATTCCGGGCATTTATTTCACAGGCCTGGTTGTCAGGCGTTCACAGATACGAGATGCAGTGATCCATGCATACTCCTTCCCGTATTCACCCACGCTCGTGTACCACAGGACGGGAAGGGTGTACCAGAGCAATGCTATGAGGTATTGTTCCGGGTCCTTGTCAAGTACCGTGACCAGATCGGCATAGTACCTGAGTTTACGGATTATTCTGCAAGCTTTTCTCATATCCGGTGGAAGGTCGCGGTCGTCTGTTCCGGGTATATCTCCCAGGTCATCAAAAGCGATCATCGATTGATCCCAATCAGCCATCCGACATACATCTTCACCACCTGAAAAAGAGATCATTTCTGTCCGTATTACCGTCTCCATCTTTGCAATATCGCGGAGATTATGGGATATTTTTGTATCTGAAAAATCAATAAGCCACATATGTTCATCCTGGTCAAGCAGGACATTTTTCAGGTTCAGGTCCCCGTGCTGCGGGGCGCTGTAAGCAGGACTTTTTACTGATATCCGTGAGGGTATGATGTGTTCTATGAAATAAAGTGGATTTGCCGATTTACCCAGGCTGCATGGAAGTTCAATTTCCAGGTCGGATGCGGTTACCCCGAAATGCGACAGGGCATATTCCCTTGATTGTTCATACAACGGGGGTCTCCGGTACTCCTGGTAGAGTGCAATGTCACACCGGACCGGCTGGCCGTACCAGTTATTGAGGACAACCCGGAAGAGCTGGTCAAAAACAACTTCAATTTTCTCCGGGGAATTCGACCTGTAGTAGTCTTCAAGCGCGATAAGTCTGCTTGAAGGGCCGCCGATTCCAACAAAGTTATAGAGTATGCCGCCGGATTCCCCGATTTTACGGTGCTGGATAAGCCTTGTGGAGCTGTTCAGGATATATCTCTCCACGTACTCGGTATATCCCCTGATCTCGTCAGAGATTATTGACCAAGGCCCGAGCTTCATCACGAATGGCATCTGTTTTCGTCCCGAGCGGTCAGTTACACTGGCCCGGAATACGAGAGAGCCACTAAAGCCCCCCGAAATCCGGGAGAGTGAGACTTTCCCATTCCCCTGGTGTAGTTGTTGTGTAATCTTTTCGTAATCAGCGTTCCATTCCGGGCATGGTTCTTCGAATTCGATAACCGGACCATCGTCAAATCGCAGCCTGTTGATATAGGTAACCCCGATAATGGCTTTCCTGAAAGATGTGGCTGCGGAAAGGCGGTAAACGCCCGTAACTTCATGCTCTGTTTCTACTCTTTTTATCTCCCTGTCAATATCGGAATCGGGATCCCAGTCCATGGACGTAAATGAGACCCCAAGGGTATGCGAGGAAATTTCTGATTCGTCCGATTCATGACCTCCGGGAAAAAGGTTTGCGATAATTTTCCTGTCTTCGTTATTTGGGACCAGCCGGTTGCAGATAACCCCGAAACCGACAAGTGTCTCTTCCATACCGGGATCTTTCCGGGACTTCCGGAACCAGTCGCTATAGTTACCTTTTGAATTAATCATGTCCCGGTCTCTGGGCCTGTTGCACTCTGATGGCGACTTCTCGAGGATAAGAATTTCATAACTGCCGGCCTGGGCAAGGATTTTAATTGTGATCATACCGTTGTAAGGCGCACCCCTTTCTTCTGCGCGAGCGCAAATCAATGAATAAATCTCCCCGAGTGTGATTTCATGTCCTGGAATATTGCCCTGCTCAACCAGAAGGACTTCATGAATTCCTCCTTCATGTACACAGGAACAGGCACTAAATACGCCTGGTATTTCCTGCAATGCACCTGGACCCTCTGGATCTGTTTGAATACGAGTGCCGGTTAGAACGTAATCCGCAGTTCCCCCGCCAGGTGGAACCCAAGCAATAATACTCCCGGCCGCAACCAGATCTCCAAGGGTAGGAAGACATTCGTCAGAAGATGGGCCAAAAGCCCCGATACCAACAGCATAGTCCCCATTCTTAATCCCTGCTGGCTGGATATCTTCAGTTTTAAGCCCGGATAACTGCATTTCTTGCCATGGGCCGGAAAAAATGAGCCCCGCCTCCCCATCAGAAATCCGGTGGTACCTGATGATTACAGGACTTCCCGGTTTTCCTGGAAGTATTTTCCAATCCCTGGATTCCGATCCATCATCAGGGCTGTTCTGCAGGTACTGTATAGCCTGGTCAACGGCCGGGAACTGTGGAAATATCCGGGTGAACCCTGATACGTCCAGTACCTTCCTGGTAAACTCGCCTGTGCCGGCAAGCACTATCTGCCGTTTTTTACTTATCATGGTTTTATATGCTGCATTAAGAGCGCGGATGCCCCCGCTGGAGAGATAGGGTACAAGACTCATATCGATAATAAGGTGGCATTGGTTATCCGAAGTAATTCGATCAATATATGGTGTGAGTAGCGCAGCTCCTTCGGCGTCAAGCCTGCCTTTCAGTGAAAGAATTATCAGTCCTTCCCGTTTATCGTCTGTAATTTCCATGATCCCTTACAACCCGGGGTATGTTCCAGGAGGTGCTGCCCTGGCATACCAGGCGAATACTATGGAATTTTAATTCCTACCGGAATAGATGTTTTGAATTGAATTCTGATGGCAGGGATCATCCTGGTAACAACAGACCGGGGCCTAAATACCCGCGTATACAGAATTGCAGGTTATTATATCCGATTGCAGAGGTCGTAATAAAACAACAACAATCATTGACCGGAAGTATGAAGCAGTACCACTCATACCTCTTCTGAGCTTTCTATGAACTTACCGAAAATTCGCTCTCCAATACTTCTTATCACCTGTATTGTCATACCCTTGCTTGCAGGGGTAGCTGGTTCGGTTGCAACCACATCCGCAATTCAAACCTGGTATGCAGGCCTGGTAAAACCTCTTTTTACTCCCCCAAACTGGTTATTCGGCCCCGTTTGGACGACGTTGTATATCCTGATGGGTATATCCCTGTACCTGGTTGCCATTGAAGGGACCGACAGGAAACCCGTGCGGCAGGGTATAATAGTATTTGCCGCCCAATTAATCGTAAATATTCTCTGGTCCTTTGCATTTTTCGGGTTTCAATCACCGTTATACGGACTTCTCATGATCTTTGCCCTGATTATCCTCGTTCTGGCAACGATCTATTTCTTTTACAGGGTTTCCCGGACTGCTGCAATATTACTGGTCCCCTATATCGTGTGGGTATGTATTGCGACATACCTGAATGTCATGATTTTTGTACTGAACTGATATCCTGAAATCTCATGATTTTTTATTTTTTCCACCATATGACCTGACATGTTCCCAGCCTTTATGGTATTCTGAATATTCAGGGTTCGATTCATCGTAAATTCCAGGGTGTTCCCGGTGGTACAGGGTCCGGTCCTCCCCCACCGGGCAGACCTTGATACAGAACCCACAGGGGGAGATATACTGCTTCAGGAGGTCTTCTGAGCGCCCGGCGCAGGTCTTTTTATCGGTAAGTCCAGCAGGATAATCTTCTTCCTGCAAGGCATTGACAGGACAGATGGTAACACACCGCATGCACCGGGTACAAAGAGGTCTATTCATGATCTCCCCACCTTGAATTTTTGCACTGGTAAAAATTGAGGTGAAACGTACCCTGGGGCCATACCCCGGTGTCAGTATCATGTTATTGACACCGAAATTCCCAAGACCTGCCAGGAAGGCCGCATGCCGGTGAGAAAAAAATGCCGCGGGGTTATCCTTCAAAACGCTGATTGACCCATACCCATCCCGTGGGACCGCAATGGAGGGATGACCAAGTTTGTTCAGCATGAGAGAGATCCGGTAACTGCTCAGGTCAAGGAGCGTGTTCACTGTTTTGTAGAGCTCGTGGTAGAATATCGAAGGTGAAGTTTCAAGGACCGGCAGACTCACCGGGATACCGATGACAATGACCGTGTTTGTTTCCGGGTATATTACACGGGGGCGAAATTGATCGGGTATCCATGGGTCGAATAGCGGCTCATTCCAACTATCAGCTGACGCAAACCCTATAAGCGGGACATCAAGTTCTGAACATTTATTGACGATCTGAAGTTGGAGTGGCGTAGCCATGATAATAGTGTATTTGGGTACAGGGATAGATGAACATTCACGTTTCGGTTGTCTTGCCCGATATTTTTTGTGAACAAATTACATGTGGCTGACTAGCGCGGGTATTTTAAAAAAAAGTGATACTATCTCCGAAATTTTTTTCATTATCCCACGTACAGGTTTTTCATGGTCACGGGTTCAGAAATTAAGATAATCCGGTTTGATGGTAGAGAGAAGATTTAATTTATGAGACCAGAGCATGTTGCATTACCAGAATAATGGGGATCTTAATCGTGGACAGACATGAAGTATCAGTCCTGATCGGAGGAAGGGCGGGGGACGGCGTTAGCAGCGCAGGCCAGGTTATTGCACAAATCCTTGGCCACTCCGGTTACCAGGTGCACATGTACTTTGATTACCCTTCCCTGATCAAGGGAGGCCATAATTTTGCAATAATCCGGGGTGCGGAGCGACCGGTTGGTGCAGTGCGGGATACGGTTGATTTTCTCCTTGCACTCAACCAGGAAACAATAGAACTGCATAAGGAGAAGCTGGGTGGTAAAGGGATTATAATCTGCAACGGGGATACAGCCGCTTACCCCGGGGCGGTCAGTGTCCCACTCGGTTCGATTCTAAAAAGTGTCCAGGCCCCGGCGGTTATGGGGAATTCAGCAATTATCGGATCTTTTTTAAAAGTAGCCGGGATCGACTGGCGTATCGCAGAAGAGGTTTTCCGGAAAGCTGTCCCGAAAGAAACAGGTAAGAACCTCAGCATCGCCCGGCAGGCGTATGATGCAGCTGAAGAACATATTCAGCTAAAGGAAATCACTGGTCGCAGGTTTCCTGTATTAACAGGGAATGAAGCGATTGGAATAGGTCTTCTCGAAGGGGGTATCACTGTATATTTTGCCTACCCTATGTCCCCCACATCGAACCTCCTGCATTTCTTTGCAGGTAATACCGATGAATTTCATATCCGGGCAATCCAGCCTGAGAGCGAGATAGCGGGTGTCCTCATGGCACTTGGATGCTCCTATGCAGGTGTCCGTTCCGCAATAGGTACATCCGGGGGTGGCTTCTGCCTGATGACCGAGGCCCTTGGACTTGCAGGTATCGCCGAACTCCCGCTTGTTATTGTCCTTGGCCAGAGGGCCGGCCCAAGTACCGGACTTGCAACATACACGGCTCAATCTGACCTTCTTTTCGCATTAAATGCCGGTCACGGTGACTTTCCACGATTTATTGTCGCTCCCGGGGATACGACCGAGGCCAGGAGCTGGTCAAGGATAGCCACGGAAGTTGCATGGAAATACCAGTTACCCTCCATCATTTTGTCAGATAAGATAATTTGTGAAGGTTTTTACAGTACAGACCCTGATTTTTCCATCAACTGGCATCCGGCACCTCTGATGGCCGATCCCCGGGTTCATCCCTACCAGAGGTACCAGGAAACAGGTTCTGGCATTTCCCCCTTACGTTTTCCTCCCTCAAATGACGACTGGATAAAGGTAAACAGCCATGTGCATGGCCCTGATGGCATTACAGCAGAAGAACCCGAAGTGACGAAGGCAATGGCAGATAAAAGAAATAAAAAATTCGCCGGTCTCAAAGAGGAAATCGAAGGGCTTAATCCGGTTGAAGTCACCGGAAACACTCACTCAGATGGTGCGCTTCTGACATGGGGTTCGAATAAGGGAGCCTGTGATGAAGTGGGCCTGCTCCTCGATCTTCGCGTCATCAGGCCTGTCGTATTATGGCCATTCCCCCAACGATCGTTTGGAAATGCCATGAAGGGCGTGAGGAGGTTCTATTCAGTCGAAACAAATGAGACCGGGCAACTTGCAAGGCTTGCCAGCCAGTTTGGGTACCGTGCAAAAGGCCTGGTGCTGAAATATGATGGAAGGCCGTTTTCAATAGAAGAGCTCAAGGCGAGGGTAATGGAGGCGATTTCATGAAAGGGAGCGAATTAATCAGCCATGCGAAAAATACCTGGTGCCCGGGTTGCGGAAATTTCGTCGTACAGCATACCCTGAAAGAGGTCATTTCCGAACGTTTGTCTGAAGGTTACCCTGTTGAAAATTTTGTTCTTGTATCCGGGATCGGGCAGCATGCCAAAATTTTCGACTTTATGAACATCAACGGGTTTTATTCCCTGCATGGCCGCACGATCCCCGTGGCTACCGGGATTAAGCTGGCAAACCCTGACCTGACTGTGCTTTGTATCGCTGGTGACGGGGACTGCTACGCAGAAGGAATTGAGCACCTGATCTTCGCGGCAAAACGCAATGTCGGTATAACGGTGATGGTAAATAACAACAGGGTCTATGGCCTGACTACCGGGCAGTTTACACCGACGTCCCCGTACGGGTACCGCGGAAGGTCTACTCCGAAAGGGGAACAAGAGAACCCGTTAAACCCGCTGGACCTGATGCTTGCATCGGGTGCAACATTTATTGGCAGGGGTTATACCGGAAGACGCGAACAACTTAAATCCCTGTTACACCGGGCACTAGTGCATAAAGGGTTTTCATTTATTGATAACCTCCAGGTCTGTGCAACCTACAATGACCTGACGGGTTACTATGACGAACGGGTGTATGACTGGGATTCCGGTTCTTTGAGTGATTACCAGGCTGCCGGTGAAAAAGCACGTGAGTGGGACTACAATGCCGATACGAAAATCGGGCTTGGGATCATGTACAGGCGTGAGGCACCTGTCTATGAAGAATATTACCCGCCCCCGGTGGAACTGCCTGAAACCGGACGAGCCCGGGTTATCCACGAGTTCCTTGATTCGAGAATGTAATTCCGGAGCCAATTAACCATTTAATTTTTGAATAAAAAAAGTCCCAGATCTTCGGGTAATTATTTTAAGTCCGGTTACAGATTAAGACGATTGATGAGCTCCCCGGTATTACTGTTCAGATATTATATCATCATTCTTGCACTGGTCCTTACCACGGGAGTTGTTGGTTTCATTTTAATCGAGGGGCTTTCACCCCTGGATTCCATTTACCTTACGATTATCACGATTTCCACTGTCGGGTACGGGGATATCACGGCAAAGACGGAAGCAGGTAAGATCCTTGAAATATTTGTGATCCTCGCCGGGGTGGGGACATTTATCTTTGTCATCGCCAATTCCATTGAATTAACGCTCGGCCGTAAAGAGGCAATGGCGAAGAAAAAGAAAGTGAATATGATCGTCGGGGTGTTTTTTTCTGAGGCCGGAGTCCCGTTGATTCGAAAACTGAAAGGTGCGGTAACCTTTTCTGAAGCACTTAATAACTCTCTCCTTGTGCAGTCCGGTTGGACTGAAAAGGAGTTTTCCGATGCTAAAACACGCCTTGAGAGCATGAATTTTGAAATTGATATCCACAGGGTGGATCTTTCAGACGTTCACCAACTACTCAGGGGAAAACGTACACTTCTTGTCCAACTCCTGCAACACCCTGTCCTGTTTGAACATGAGGCATTCACTGACCTCCTTAATGCCGTTTTTCACCTGGAAGAGGAGTTATCAGCAAGGGAAGACTTCGTGCAGCTCCCTGAATCTGACCTTAGTCATCTTGCAGGGGATTCAAAACGGGTCGTCTCCCTGATTGTTATTCAATGGCTTGACTATATGCTCCATCTCAAAACGAATTACCCATACCTCTTCTCGCTTGCAGTGAGGACCAACCCGTTCGATGCCGCCAGCTCAGCTGTGGTCAGGTAACATAATGCTGTCCGGTATACCAGGAAGATTCCGTTAAAATCAATCAGGCAAATCCCTTTTCCTATTAAAAAAATGTGAATCAGAGGAAAACAAGGGGCATATTTGTTTAATCAGTTTTTAGATTGCAGGTGTCATTAACCTCCTAAATTATAGATGATATCAAAAAAAAGAATTTTTTCTTACGTGTTCATGAAGATAGTTCCTGATTTGAAATAGCCGGATATTGAAATAAACCTGATAGTTCTACAAACCGCAACGTTTTTTCGTCCAGTCTTTTTTTGCCCCGCAACGCCTGCACTGGGGTACCCCTCCTATGACTGCAATACTGTGGTTTGAATTACACCTGCTTTTCTGGAATACTGAAGTGAGGCCTGATTCACCACATTTTCTACACATTAACTTTCCCATTACCGGGGAAATATCATGATTTTCGGTGCAGGGTTTTTCAAATTCTCCTATCGTCCGTCCACACTTTTTACAGAGGACTTTTCCATTCATTCCGGTAATATCGTGCGTCCCTGTGCATGGCCCCGCGACGTTGGAAATCCGGCCACAGGTAGTGCATATGGTTTGCCCGTAGAGTGAGATGATACTATGATCCAAAATTATATACCCGGGTAGTAGTAGCGTGGTTGGAGAATAAGAAACATCCCCTGCCGGCAGTACTGGGAAGGGAAATAATAAAAGAAAAGTTATTCCGGTATCACAAGTTAGACGGCCACACGGAGACTGTCATCATCAAACGGTTTCCTGAAAGAACCGTTCGAGCTGGTTTTTGTTGAGCGTTTGTTGAAATTCTCTTCGTGGAGAGTAACACTACCATATTCAATCGTAAATCGTACAAAAATACAGGCCCCGGGTTGTTTCTGGTATCGGAAACCCTTTCTATAACAATATTCCCCTGAGGGAGAATGTCATTCCAGGCAAGGGTGCAAAGGTTAAGAATTGCGTTCCAAAAGGGTGAATACCTGCTGCAATAATATCCCGCGGGTGATAAGAACGGCATCAATAATCATTTTGGGATGTTTTTGGAGATCAAAATCAGATTTCTATGATAATTGAAAATGAACGTCNATGGGGTAAAACCTGACCTCTTCAATTTTAACAATATTATCCGAACAATTTGAAATATATCCTGTCATCACCAACTAGTAACCAGGACATGGTAACAATGACCGATATATGTGAAGACTGCTCGATTTGTGAAAAGCGGGAAGAATGCGCAGGTGTAAACCTGTTACACTGTCCGGCTTGTGGAAATGTGGGGACGATCCAGAATATTTTTGATGAGCATGGCCAGTTCGAAAGAATTGTTTTTTCAGAAGAAATTCAGATTGTCGAAGTTGAGGGCCATAGTGTGCCAATATGCAATAAATGCAGGGCAATGATGGAACCTGAAGATAACGGTGTTTAGGAATTATTTTTTCCCAAAATCTGTTACCACAAGGGAAAATTCTCATTCAATCAGCATTGGAAAATCTTTTTCTTTAACATTAGCGCCCCGGCCAAGCCCGGGTATCTCATTAAATTGATAATGCCAATTATTGCCATCACAATTATCGCCTTTCTTAACTTCCCAATCGTCATCCCG
>JGI20214J51650_10001925_pt1 | contig 13210 bp, 12 predicted proteins | sample WetSurMetagenome_FD_51650 | JGI IMG/M metagenome (IMG submission 51650) | reverse complement strand
AAGGGAGCGATGGTGAGCAACAGCGCCATCATGGCGGGCGCCAGGATAATGGCTGGTGCGGAGGTCAGGGACTCCATCATCGGACCAGGGCAGGTGGTGGCCGAGCGCTCCTCCATCATCGGTCAGATATTAGCGGAAAGATAATGCGATCCATATCGCGGGACCATGTCCTGTCCATTCATCCTTAGGTAGGTATATATTCAAAGATAATTTCAGGTTGTCCATTGGAGGTGGGCTACTGGCGGAGAGGCCTCAGCAGGGATTCATGAACTGGATCAACAGCCGGAAATTCCGTAACGGCTGGCTTGCCTTCGTCATCATCTTCTTCCTCGCCTTCATCATCCTCCCCACCATCTGGATCCTAAGTTACACGTTCACGGATTGGGACCTCATCCAGAAGTACGTACTCGACGACCCTGCCGCCTTACAACTGATCCAGGACGCCATAGTGGCCTCCTTCGAGATCGCTGGGATCGTGGTGATTATCGACATCATCTTCGGACTGCCCATGGCCTGGGTCCTGGTCCGGAAGGAGTTCCGGGGCAAGCAGTTCCTCGATACGCTGATCGACATGCCCCTGGCCGTCCCCACCGCCGCCCTCGGCTTCTCCGCAGCGATATTCTGGGCGGTGTCCAAGCCTACGGCCGAGGCCCCGTGGTTCGCCGTCGGTGGGATATCCAGCCCGTTCCTCCTCATCCTGCTCCTCCACGTGGTCTTCTCCTACCCCTACATGGTCCGCTCCCTGGCGGCCATCCTGGAACAGATAGACCAGACCTACGAGACGGCCGGGCAGACCCTAGGGGCGAGCAAGCTGACCGCCGCCCGCACCATCACCCTTCCCCTGTTCCGCGCCGGGCTGGTGACGGGGATAATCCTGGCGATGGCCCGCAGCCTGAGCGAGACTGGAGGCACCATGATCGCCCTGGCCACCATGGCGAACTCCAAAGGGTTCCAGACCGGGCCTTCACTGATAGGTACCCTCAAGGCTGGGCTGGGCACCAACCCGGACCTCGCCGCCCCTTTGGCCTTCATCAGCATCCTCCTCATAGCACTGTCATTGGTGCTTTTGGTGGTCCTGAAGGTCCTGGTCATGAAGGTCAGGTTGCCTGCTGGCAGGGTCTGGCCCAAATGGGAGAAGATCCTCTCCCGTGGCATAACCCCGAGGTTGAAGGATGGTATCAGCGGGGTCTTCCTCATCGTCGTCGTCCTGATCCCCTCGTTCTTCATCTTCGCATATGTCTTCACGGCGACCGCATCCCAGGGCGATTGGCAGACCTTCTGGGACAGCCTTTTCAACTCCTTCGTCATCGCCGGGGTCGTTACCGTTGTGGACATATTCCTGGGGATCCCTCTGGCCCTTTACATCGCCCGGAACAAGAAGGGGCGGCTCTCGAAGGTATTGGATGTGTTGGTCAACGTGCCGCTCATCGTCCCCACCGCAGCGTTGGGATATTCGCTGGGGGTCTTCTGGGCCGGAGCACCGGTGATATCGGCCATCCCGTTCCTGCTGGTGATATTCGCCCACATCGCCTTCACATATCCCTTGGTGGTGCGTAACGTGGAAGGCGCGGTGGAGGAGGTCGATGCTGCCTATGAGGACACGGCCAGGACTCTAGGGGCCAAGCGCCTCCAGGCCTTTCGCAAGGTGTTGTTCCCCATGATCAAGGCATCGGTCCTCGCCGGCGCCATCATGGCCTTCACCAGGAGCCTGGGCGAGACCGGGGCCACCATCGCAGTGGCCGGGAACTCGGTCAATACGGCCCCCGTCTTCATCGTCGATCTCATCAACGCCGAACAATTCTATATGGCGGCGCTCACTTGCATCGTCCTCATCATGGTCTCCTTCGCCTTCATGCTCGCCCTCCGGGGCATCACCAGGAAAAGGAGGCTGGGTTGAATGCCCTCCATCACGCTGAAAGGGGTGAGGAAGTCTTACGGCGACATCAGGGCCGCCGATGGGCTGGACCTCGAAGTGCTGGACGGTGAGTACCTCTGTATCCTCGGACCCACGGGGTCGGGCAAGACCACCATGCTACGCACCATCTGCGGGCTGACCCTGCCCGAGTCTGGGGCGGTGATGCTGGACGGCACGGATATCACTCGATGGGAGCCAGAGGACAGAGGCGCGGTCATGCTGTCCCAGACCTATTCACTGTTCCCACAGATGACGGTGGCGGAGAACGTGCTCTTCGGGCCCGTGCTGAAAGGGATGCCCGATGAGGAACAGAAGCACCTGCTCGCCGACATGCTGGACATTGTAAGGCTCTCCTCCCGGGCCGACGCCCTTCCCCGTGAGCTTAGCGGCGGCATGATGCAAAGGACCGCCCTGGCCAGGGCCTTGGCATCAGGGACGGAGATACTGCTTTTGGACGAGCCACTGCGAGCCCTCGATGCCAGGCTACGGATCAGCCTGCGTCTTGAGCTCCGCTCTTTGGCAAAGGACCTCGGCCTGACCACCATTCATGTCACGCACGACCAGGAGGAGGCATTGGTCATGGCCGACCGGATCGCCGTCCTGCGTCAAGGGCGGATAGTCCAGGTCGGGACCCCTGGGGAGGTCTTCGACTACCCGGTTTCACCCTTCGTGGCGAACTTCGTGGGGCAATCCAATTTCTTCACGGGAAGGATAGAGTCCAAGGCCGGAAAAACCATCATCCGCCTCTTGGACGGTAGGACGGTACCGGCGAGGGCATGCCAATACCCCGTGGGAGAGGATGTCGTGGTCGGGGTCAAGGTGGGGAACACCGACATAAGCAAGGAGGAGCAAGGTCCCCTTCAAGGGCGGATCGAGCGCATCCTGTTCGAGGGGAAGTTCCTCTTCATAGATATCCAGGTCCAAGGCGTGGGTCTGGTCAGTTCCAAGGTCCCATCCTGGAGGATGGGGAAGCTGAATGTCGGGGACGACGTGAACGTACGCTGGGCCTGGGAGAAGGCCACCGTGTTCCAGATGCCCACGAGGGGCCTGGCCGAAGAGCTGAGGGTGGACTAGATGCCAGAGGTACGGTTGCAGGGACTGGGCAAGACCTTTGGCAAGGTGGTGGCGGTCGGTGGGGTGGAACTGGTCATCAAGGACAAAGAATATGTCACCATATTAGGGCCGTCCGGCTGCGGCAAGACCACCTTGATCCGTATGATCGCCGGTATAATAGAACCCAGCCAAGGCAAGGTATTCCTGCGCGGCAGCGACATGAAGGGCGTGCCCATCGAGGACCGGGGCATCGGCTATGTGTTCCAGAACATCGCATTGTTCCCCAATCTGAACGCCGCCCAGAACGTGGCATACAGCAGCAGGGTGAAAGGGGCGTTGAAGGAGCAACAGGAGGGGGTGGCGAAGGAGCATCTCCAGCTCGTCAAGCTTCTAGACAGGATGCTCATGTTCCCGGACGAGATGTCCGGAGGGGAACAGCAGAAGGTCGCGTTGGCCAGAGCACTGGCCAGCGGTTCGGACCTCCTATTGCTGGACGAGCCCCTGTCCGCATTGGACGCACGGGTGAGGGTGGACCTGCGTTACGATCTTAGGCGCCTCACCAAGGCCCTGGGCCTCACGGTCGTGCATGTAACCCATGACCAGGAGGAGGCGATGACGGTCTCCGACCGTATCGTCCTCATGCGTGCGGGTTCGGTGGTCGAGACCGGAACACCCGAAGAGCTCTATTCCCACCCCCAGCATCTGTTCACGGCGAACTTCATCGGAGAGTCGAACTTCCTGGAAGGTTGGGTGCGGGAAAAGGAGGACGGCCTGTCGAGGGTGGAGATCAGGGAAGGGTCCACGGTGGAGGTCATGAGCGCAGGTCTCAGCATAGGGGACCCAGTGGTGATATCCGTCCGACCGGAGTTCGTCTACCCCTTCACCTCCGGTCTGCGGTCCAATGTCACGAGCTCGATCTACATGGGCACCTACTGGCGGATCAAGGCGACTACGGAGAGCGATGACGAAATGAACTTCGANGTTCCAATAACCGATGGGCACCTCTATCAAATAGGACAAGAGATTTATCTAATGGTCAACAAGAGAGCGGCAGTGCTGTTCCCCCGTCCGCGGGAAGGTGTAGAGGAGGCGATAAGCCTTGAGTGACAAGGGTTCTATGTCAGATTGGTTCGGGAAGCGTAGGGAATCGGTGATCTCCAGAGGCATCAGGGACCATGCCGAGAAGGTCTGTGACACCATCTCCGAGATCAATCGTGCGTTCGGCGCCATGGCCAATGAGGACCATGTCAAAGCCATCGACGCCATCAGGCGTCTGACCTACTCGGAGAAGGAGGCGGACAATGTGGAGGAGCGCATGTCCGAGGAGCTGGCCAAGGGCGACCTCGCCCCGAAGGAGAGGGAGGACCTGATGCATCTGGTCCGACGGATGGAGGACGTGGCCGATTGGGGGAACGAGGCCAGCNGGGACCTACAGCTCACCATCGAGGCGAACGTGAGCGTGCCCGTAAATCTCTGGAGGAAGTTCTTCGAGCTGACCACAGAGCTGGAAAAGTCGTCCAAGGCCATGCGCCAGAGCGTGGACGCTTTTGGNGTTAGCTCCGAGACGGTCATGAGCCAGGAGAAGGCGGTCGGGGTCCTGGAGCATATCATCGATGACATGTACTTCAGCATCAAAAAGGAGATCCTGATGACCGAGCTCGACCCAAAAGGGCTCTACATCCTCATGGACATGTTGCGCTGCCTGGAGGAATCATCCGATTCCAGCAAGGATGCGGTNGACATGTTGCACATCCTCGTGATCTCCCATCAGTACCATTCACATTGAGGTTTTGACATGAGCGAGCGTCTGTTCGGTACCAATGGCGTACGTGGAGTGGTGAACGAGGATATGACCGCCCAGCTGGCCCTGGACCTGGGAATGGCCATCGGTGCCTATATGGGCGGCAAGGTGGCCATCGCCACCGATACCCGCACATCGGCGCACATGATCAAGGGCGCCGTGTGCGCCGGGCTCATGGCATCAGGAGTGGAGGTGCTGGACCTGGGGATGCTGCCCACCCCCGCCTTGCAATACTACGTCAAGAGCTCCGGGGTAAAGGGGGGTGTCATGATCACCGCATCCCATAATCCCCCTCAGTTCAACGGCATCAAGTGCATCGACTATGATGGGACCGAGATGCCGCGCAGCAAGGAGGAGATGATCGAGGCCATCTACTTCAACAAGAGCTTCGCCCAAAAGAGCTGGCGCGCTGTCGGGTCCATGCGCCCCATCACCGGGGTGGGTCAGAGCTACATCGGGGCGATCAGACGCCANGTGGACTATACCTGCATAGAGGATGCCCGGCTCAAGGTCGTCCTGGACTGCGCCAACGGAGCCGGCTGCGTCACCTCCCCCCAGCTGTTGGACATGTTGGGCGTGAGAGCGATCACATTGAACGCCAATCCCCAGGGGACGTTCCCGGGCCATGAGAGCGAACCGACCCCGGACAACCTCAAGGACCTGGTGGAGATGGTCAAGGTCACAGGGGCCGACCTGGGCATCGCGCACGATGGCGATGCCGACCGGTGCATATTCATCGACGATGAGGGCAATTACCTGTATGGGGACAAGTCGTTGGCCATCGTAGCCCGCTACGTCGTCGCAGAGAAGGGCGGCGGCACGGTGGTCACGCCCGTGAGCACATCCTCCTGTGTTGAGGAGGTGGTCAAGGGCGCGGGCGGTGAGGTCGTCTACACCAAGGTGGGATCCCCCGTGGTGGCCCGCAAGATGATCGAGCTGAAGGCCATCTTCGGCGGCGAGGAGAACGGTGGTCTGATATTCCCGGAGCACCAGTATTGCCGGGACGCCGGCATGACCATGGCCAAGGTACTGGAGATAATTGCCAAGGAAGGCCCCCTCTCCAAGTTGGTGGCGACAGTGCCGGGTTACGCCTTGGACAAGCGAAAGATGCACACCCCTCCCGAGGTGAAGGACCAGGTGGTGGAGGAGCTACTGATGCGCTTCGATGGCATGAGGGTGGACACCACTGACGGCATCAAGGTGTACTTCGATGAGGGATGGGCGCTGATACGGCCTTCCGGCACCGAGCCCATATTCCGCATCTACTCGGAGGCCCGTTCCGACCAGGCGGCCAAGCGCATCGGTGACGAATGCGAGAGGGCGCTGGAGGATGCGGTCAGGGTTTGTCGCCAGGATTGATCGCGGGTCGGGTATGTTCCGAGGGGTGGCATCCCTCAATACCCGTAGATGCCTGAGAACTTCTCGTCCAGGTAACCTATGAACGGCGCGATGTCCATGTCCCTGCCGGTCACGGCCTTGACCAGGTCAGCGGGGTCGTAGAGATTGCCTTTGCTGTGCACGTTCTCCATGAGCCACGACCTCACCGGGGTGAAATCTCCTTTCTCGATGCTCTGCTTCCAATGCGGTAGAGCAGTATTCATCTTGGCCAGGAACATGCCCCCATAGATGTTTCCCAGAGCATAGCTGGGGAAGTAACCGTAATAGCCAGAGGCCCAATGGGTGTCCTGCATGACCCCCTCGGAGTCGTTGCGAACATCCACGCCCAGATAGTCCTGGTACTTCTGGACCCAAACCTGGGGTAGCTCATCCACACCGATCTTGCCGGAGAAGAGGTCCCTTTCCATCTCGAAACGGATGATGATGTGGAGGCCATATGTGACCTCGTCCGCCTCGATGCGTATGCGGCTGGGCTCCACGTGGTTGACAGCGGCCACGAACTGGTCCAGACCCACCCCATCCAGGACACCGTCGGTCACCGTCCTTAGGCGGGGCAACATGTGGCGCAGGAACTCCGGGCTCCTTCCCACGATGTTCTCCACGAAACGGCTCTGCGACTCGTGGATGCCATAGCTGGCGGCCGCTCCCACCGGTTGGTACTTCCATTTCGCTGGCTGGTTCTGTTCGTACAGAGCATGGCCAGCTTCGTGCAGCACACTGAAGAGGCTCGAGGTATACCTGTCCTCGAAATAGTGAGTGGTGATCCTGACATCATCGTAATAACCGGTCGAGAAGGGGTGCTCCGTCTCGTCCAGACGGCCGCCTGCATTATGGCCGAGGGTGTCATAGCCGACGAAGTCCATCACGATATCGCTGATCTGCCTCTGTGACTCGATGGGGACCTTGCGTTCCGTAATGGAGATGTCAGATTGAAACCCGGAGCCTTCGATCTTGCGAAGCACCTTCATCAGTCCCTTCTTCATTCCGGTGAACACCTCCGTCACCCGCTCCGCGGTCATACCCGGCTCGTACGAATCGAGGAGGGCGTCGTATGGGGTCTTGGTGCCCTTCACATGCATCATGATATCGGCCGCCTCCGCACGGAGCTCGATCATGCGCGCAAGGTCTGCACGGAAGAGNTTGAAGTCCTGGGCCGCCTTGGCCTTCTTCCATGCCCCGACGGTGATCGCAGACTGTTTGGACAGGTCCGCCACCAGCCGCTCGGGCAACCGAGCGGACTCGTCATAGGCCTTTCGGAACAGATGGACGTTCCGTATCTGCACATCATCGAGCGATGCCAGGTCCTCATGGCCCTCGATCTTGTCCAACAGAATTGCGACATCAGGGCTGACGAGCTCCTGATGGGCCATCACGTCGAGGACGGCCAACTGCTCGCTCCTCTGCTCCAGACCCCGTGGNGGCATCTTGGTCTCCAGGTCCCAGTGCAGGATACCGATGGCGGATGAGAGGAGGACAAGCTTCTTGGAACGGGAGAGCAGCTCATCGTAGGAATCAAGAAGATCTGATGGCATGGCCGTGCATAGGTCGAACCATTTCTTATCTTTTGCCAAAGACACGTCGTAGCATGCGCCACATGGTGAGGGAACGATAAGAATGGTGGACGGGAAGTGGTTTGCGGGACGTTCGCACGGGGTCCCAGATCTCAGACCTTGGTTATCATGCGGCGTTCCATGGCGACGAGGTACATGACCTCCTCGCCGGAATGGAGCTGTCCCACGAACTCCTCTGGGATGCCCAACGAGAAGTTCTCGAAGGTCTCCAGGTCCATGAGCTGGACCTCGTTTCCACCGACCGCCAGGACCTGTGCCTTGCGCTTGTCGATCATGGGGACCTGGACCCTGTGCTTCACTGGAAAGACCACGCTGCGCTTCTTCTTGTCGAAGATGCCCACGGCATCGATGTTGGCCTTGGCCTCACCGTGTTTGCCTGGCTTGGATGTGGAGATGGAAATGATCTTGCAGGGCTCTTCATCGATGAGCATGTAACGGCCCTCTTTCAGCTCACGAACTTCTTGCTGCGTCCACGACATAACAATCACCCGTCAATCCTACATTGATTTATAAACCTTGCCTCTTTTCACAGGTCTCTGTGGGCTCCTCGGTGGGCCCTGGGGAGCCTGAGCTCGGCGGGGCGGCTCGGGGTACTTCTCCTTTATCTCCGCCATCCTCTCCTCCATGTCCGCAAGCAGCTTGTCCCCGATGAAGTCCCCCTTATAGAGGTCGACCCTGGCNGCGATGGTGGCCTTGGCGGCCAGGCTCCTGGCCGCCTTGCCCCTCTGCCAATAGGCGGAGCGATTCACCATGGGATGCTGGAAGAGGACGCCATGCTTGGGCGGTCTCTTCCCGGTCCTTAGGTGAAGGAAGAGCGCCTTCTCCGCTCCCAGGACCTGGACGGTGCTGGAAGGGAACCTGGCAAGTCTGCCCAGTCCTCCAGAGAGCGAGATCAACCTCGCGGCAAGATTGGCCGAGAGCAAGTGGGTGAGATTGGGCGCGACCTTCTGCATGCTCTCCAGGATGTACCGGTCCAACGCCTCCTTGCGACGGTAGAGGTCGTCGAGGCTAGCCGCCAAGGACATCAGGGCATCGAGGTCCCTCTCCTGCATTTCCGAACCGACCGATTCCAGCTCCAAGCCCAGCTCGGTGAGGATCCTCCCCCTCTCCCCGTACTTGGAGACGAGCTCGGAATAGCGAGCGTCCTGGGCATAGTCTGCCAGCTCAGGGAAGTGAAGACCGTACCACTCATGCAGTCGTTCGCTCATGAGGTTGATCGTCTCGATAAGGTCGTCCGTGGCCCTGATGGCCTGGGCAACGCACTTGTCCTCGCCCAAGGGTTCCCTTGTGCGCACCTTCCCCAGCTCNACCATCACCTTCTGCATGAACTGGGGTTCGAGCCCGTAGTCCTGAGGTCTGATGAACGAGGAATCGAACAGCACCGGTTTACCNAGCTTGGACAGTCGAGGCTCGGCCACCTTCATGCGCTTCTGTGCAAGCCTCCTCTCCTCTGGAAGGATCTCACCGCGCTGCACAGCGGCCAGCTTCTTAGCTATCGCCTTGGCGTCCTTCTCGAACAGCTCATGTCGCTTCACGCTCGGACCATCGCAAAGGAACACGCCGAACCATTTGGTAACCAGTATCATCTCATCACGTCGTTCCGTCCATGCCATTACTTGGTCTTCAAGATTCGCGCCACCTCATCGGCCGGAAGGTCCTCTCCGCCGCCGATCAAGCCAAGACGGAACTGCAGCTTCGCCAGGAACTCCAAGGCNTCCATGCGGTGGAACGCCTCCCTCATGTCCCTGCCCACCGTGATCGCCCCATGCTTCTCCAACAGGCAGGCGTTGCTCCAGGACATTGGGCCGCCGATCGACCTGGCCAGGTCCTCCGTGCCCGGTGTGGAATAGGGTATGAGCGGGATGTCCCCGCCCAGATAGAGCAACGATTCCGGGGTCAGGGCGGGCCTCAATCGCTCACCGGCCAACGCCAGGACGGTGCAGAACTCGGGGTGGGTGTGTACCACCGCTCCCACATCTGGACGTCCTCGATAGAATGCCAGGTGGAACGGGGTCTCGATGCTCGGTTTTCCTCCGCTAAGGATGGTCCCTGTCCCAAGGTCGATCTCCACCAAACGCTCCACATCGAGCATGCCCTTGCAGGTCCCGGAGGGGGTGATGATCATACGGTCACCCTCCAGTCGCTGGCTGATGTTCCCTGACAATCCCGTGACCAGGCCCCTCTCATAGAGCAGTTCGCCATAGCGTACCAGTTCCTTCCTCGCCCTCTCGTCCTTCATGATAGGTTCGCCCCCTTCACCTTATGTACCTCGCTCGGCTTGAGGATCCCGATCTCGGTTATGATGCCAGTGACGTACTTGTGCGGCGTGACGTCGAAGGATGGGTTCAGGGCCGGGGACCCGGCCGGGGCGATGAGATGGCCGTCGATCTCGGTCACCTCCTCAGGTGGGCGGTTCTCGATGGGGATGTCCTTGCCGCTCTCCATGTGGAGGTCGAAGGTGGAGATGGGGGCGGCGGTGTAGAACGGCACCCCCAGCTCATGGGCGAGGACGGCCTTCTCGAAGGTCCCTATCTTGTTCGCGAAGTCCCCGTTCGCCGCGATCCGGTCCGCGCCGACGATGACGATGTCCGTTCCAAGGCGGAGGAAGTGGCCCGCCGCCCCGTCCGGGATGATGGCATGCGGTATGCCCTCCTCCACCATCTCGAAGGCGGTGAGCTTCATGCCTTGCAACCTCGGTCGGGTCTCGGAGACGTAGACAAAGATGGGCCTTCCCTTCCTCCAGGCCATGCGTATCGGGGCCAGCGCGGTCCCGTGGTCCAAGGTGGCCAGGGCACCGGCGTTGCAATGGGTCATGACCCTGGCCCCGCTCTTGATGAGGCCCTCGCCATGCTCTCCGATCAAACGGCACCTCTCCACGATGGCGTCCGCATAGCGGTCGGCCGCCTCCTTGGCCGGCTCTCCCTTGGAAACGGCCTGCAACATGAAGTCCACCGCGAAGAACAGGTCATGGGCGGTGGGGCGGGTCGACCTGAGCATCTTCGCAGCCTCGAGAAGGTCTAGACCATGGTTCTTCGCAAGCACCATGCCATAGGCGGCAGCGGCCCCGATGGCCGGAGCGCCCCTCACGGCCATGTCCCTGATGGCCTCCGCCATGTCCTCGCAGGTGTAGATGTCCACAAGCAGCACTTGGTGGGGCAGAAGGCGTTGGTCGATCATACGCACCTTGTCCCCCTCGAACCAGAGCGCCCGACGTTCCTGNNCCTTGCCATCGATCCNTATCCTCATATTCTCGTCCCAGTGAGTGTGGAGGCATTAGAAANTTGTTCTTACATCGACCGCNTCAANATACCCGATAAATCGTCTTTGAGCAATATGTTTATAAACTGGCACCATTAATCAGAATGAAGGCACGGGCGATGAACAAGAAATCCTCCGATTTCGATGTGTATTCGACCTCGACCGGGTTGCGCCAGATATCGAACCCGGTGCGACAGAAGATACTTTCGGAGCTGCAGCGCCGCGACCTGAGCCTCAGCGAGATCGCCACCCTGACCGGGAAGGCCCAATCGACGCTGTCCGTGCATCTTGAAAAGATGGTCGTGGAGGGTCTGATCGGTTATCGTGACGACCCGCACGACAACAGAAGGAAGATATTCTATCTGATCTCCCGGCCCGTCGGCTCCTCGGTGGTGCCGCGGGAGGAGCTCAAGAAGGCCGTCAGCAACACCATCGCTCGGAGCATCGGCACCCCCGCTTCATTCCTCAAGGGCATGATCCGTTCCATCGTGATCGGGATGGAGGCCATAGGGTTCAACATGGACCCGGTCCTGAAGGACATCGGTCGACAGATCGGGACCGAGGTGTCCAAGAAGTTCAACTCCACCAACGTGGAGGGCCTCATCCAAGAGGTCAAGGAGTTCTACAAGGAGCACGAGCTGGGCGAGGTGGTCGTGTATTCCATCCATCCGGTCACTCTGATCATCAAGGACGAGTACGATTGCTCCAAGTCTCCCGATGTGGGGAGGACCCTCTGCCTCTTGAACGAGGGCATGCTGGAGGCGATGTTCGAGTCGAAGTTGAACATGCCTTTGCGCGTGGTGGAGAAGGAGACCTTCGGCACGAACTTCAACATGTGCAAATACGTGATCGAGCCCTCGCTCTGAGGGCCAAGCCTTTTCCCTCAGGATGTCCCGCTTACCCCATTCGTGGGTCCTCCCTGGTCCGATAGGGGCAATTTTGAAATCTTGCTCGGTCGTTCCGACCTTGGAGGTCTGACGTTGAAGGTCATCGCTATCCTGGGGAGCCCCCGCCGCCATGGTGGTGGTCAAAAAGTGGTCCAAAATCTTGAAGGAAGGCTCAAGGGACTGGGCCCCGTGGAAATGGAGTACGTCCACCTCTCTGACTTGGACCTCCTTCCTTGTAAGGGTTGCTTCACCTGCATCTCCAAAGGCGAATCCAATTGCCCTCTGAAGGATGGAAGGGAAGGGATGGAGAGGCGAATGCTGGAAGCGGACGGGTTGATCCTCGTCTCTCCTGGTTATGTGCAGAACGTGAGCGGGCTCTTCAAGAACTTCATGGACCGGTTCGCGTATACCAACCACCGACCTCGATTCTTCCATCAGAGCACCCTTGTCGTGGCCAACGGAGGGGCGGGCCTGAAGCATACCCTAAGGGCTCTGAGCATCACATTGGGAGGTGCCCGCATCACATATCGATTGCAGGTGGCCATTCCGCCCTGGCCGATCGATCGGAAGATGCAGGCGAAGAACGAGCGGGAGATCGAAAGAGCGGCCCAGGCGCTCTATCGTGACATGACGACCAAGGGCCCCTCTCCCCGACCTGACCTTCAAGAGTACATGCGTTTCCGGTTCTTCTCAAAGGTGGCGCCTGACCTGAAGGGGTACCTGCCAGCGGACTTCGAGTTCTATCAAGGCAAGAAGGACTTCTACTACGAGACCAAGATATCCATGGGTAAAAAGCTTGCCGCAGCCATTTTGATACCGCTTGGTCTTTTCATGGCCAGAGGGATGGCCCCCGCCCCACAGGGAAGGACCATGGGCAAGTGAGACCGTCGAAGCTGCGTCGGCCAGCAAGTGCCATCGGCCAAGGTTAAATAGAGCTTTGGCAATCGGAAGGGCATGGTCCGCAAGCGGCGCCCATATGACCTCATCTATCTCATGACCTTCGAGTTCCTCGTCTCGATCCTGGCGTTCTATAGCTCGGTGATNATGATCGTGGTGGTCGGCACTGGGACGGATGTCGAGGTCTTGGATATGATCGGTCCGAACGCGCCTTCTTGGGTGGTGGACAGCGCCTCGGAGGTNCTGACCGCCTTCAGCGCCGGGTTCATGGTCCTCGCCCTTCTATCGTTCCTATTATTATGGGGGTTCCTGCGGGCCANGTCTTTCGCTTGGAGCNTCGGTATCATAGCCTCGGCGGCAACTTCGGTGACGGGGCTTGTCGCCATAGTGACCATCGGTTACAACGATTATCAGACCTTCTTCCGTTACT
>JGI20214J51650_10001924_pt1 | contig 13216 bp, 11 predicted proteins | sample WetSurMetagenome_FD_51650 | JGI IMG/M metagenome (IMG submission 51650) | reverse complement strand
TAGTATAGGGCGACGGCATGAGCACCCCCAGGACGTTTTGCGGGCCCAGGGCCCGAGCGGCTATAGCCGCCACAATGCTTGAGTCAATGCCACCGGAAAGGCCCAGCAGGACTCCGGAAAAGCGGCACTTTCGCACATAGTCGCGCGTTCCCAGGACCAGTGCCCTCCAGATCTCGGATTCCGGCGCAAAATCGTCTCTGGCAATGGCCGCGGGCCCGCGGGCCGGGCAGGCGGAATCGAAGACTATCAGATCCTCAGCAAAGCCCTGGGCGCGGGCCACGAGCCTACCCTCTCCATCGAAGACGCAGCTTCTGCCATCGAAGACCAGATCATCGTTGCCGCCAACCTGATTGACATAGAAGAATGCAATCCCGTGCTTTCTGGCAAGCTCTGCCAGCATGGCCTCCCGGTGCGTTTGCTTGCCAACGGTAAACGGCGATGCGGAAAGGTTGATTACCGCCTGGGCTCCCGCCGCCACCAGCTCCTCGACGGGATCGGTGTGATAGCGGCGGCGCCTGCAAAAATCGCGATCGTTCCAGATGTCCTCGCAGATGGAGATTCCCAGAGTGGCATCCGCAATCTCCAGTATCTGGGGCTCAGACGCAGGCTCAAAGTAGCGGTCCTCGTCAAAGACATCATAGGTGGGAAGGAGCGTCTTTTTAAAGGTCCTCTCCACCTTGCCCCAGCGGAGCAGCGCCGCGGAGTTGAAGAGGGGGCGGCCCACTTCAGATCGATTGGGCTCGGCGAGGCCCACCAGTATGGGCGGCAGATCCGACACCGCTTCGGCCAGGTCCCGCAGAGCATCCCAGCTGCGCTCTACAAAATCAGCATTGAGGAGCAGATCGCGAGGAGGATACCCGAGCAGCGCCAGCTCTGAGGCGACAGCCAGGTCGACCTCAGGAGCGCGGCGGAGGGCTCCGGCAATAAGATGGCTGTTTCCGGCGAGATCTCCAACCGTGGGATCAAGCTGCAAGAGAGCTATTTTCATGGCAAGCATATCAAGGGATGTCCGGGCGGAATTAATCTCTTTCGTTTCCATTTGCAGGCGAGAAGGATGACAGAATCGCGATTTGAAATTAAAAGTAAAGTATAGAATAAAAAAAAGAAAATTGACGGCACGCAGCTATTACTTTCGAGAACGCAGCCCAAATGTTGCGGCTGCGATGCCAAACAGGGCGAGAGCGGCCTCAAATCCAGGCTGAGCCTGGGGAGCGCTGGCTGCGGACTCATTCGTGGCGTTTTCCGCCTTCGCGGCCAGTCCCTGTCCGGTGCCCTGGGCGGCTTCTTTCAGCTCAGGATTGGCAAGGCCGGTTCCAGGTTCATGGATGCCCTGCTGGGCAGCCCCATTGTCATTCTGGCCACCGGCCATCATTCCCTGTCCTGACCCCTGCCCTGCCTCTTTAGTCTCCGGATTGGCAAGACCGGTTCCAGGTTCGTGGACGCCCTGCGGGCCGGCAGCAAGAGCGATGCTGCCTACCGCAAATATAGCCAAAAGCACTAACGCTAGTTTTCTTATCGTTTGAATCCCTCCATGATTATGCATTACATACGTGGGTGCCAAGGATATAATTTTGATGGCGAAGCCGCGGAAAAGAGGCATTTGCAAAAGCGGCCTAAAGGGAAAGCGCCCGATTCTAAACCATTTTTTGACTGATTGTCGAAAATAGAACCTTTAAAGACGATTGTGTTTAATTTAAAACCATCAGTAACTCCGACAATTGCCGAAAAGAATAAATATCGTTCAGACAAGAGAATTGCATGCGAGAAGAGCTCCGTTGGAGCGATCTCGACCAGACAAGAACAATAAACCAGGTGGAGGTTAGAAAGATGAGATACATGAAATGGTTTGCTTCGCTGGCGGCCCTATGCCTGCTGGCCGGCTTTGCTCTGGCAGCACAGAATGGAAATGGCCCATCCGCGGGAACAGGATGCGGCAATGACAACTGCATCAATGGCTGCGGAAATCAGGGGTCCTGCAATCAAGATAACTGCCAGGCAGGAGCATGCCAGGGACAGAACTGCAAGCTGAACGGGGCCCAGGATGGTAGCGGCAACCAGAACGGAAACGGCCAGAATGGTAGCGCTCAGGGGCCCCAGGACGGATCCGGCCCGAGAAGAGACGGAAGCTGCAAGAACTAAATCTACTATTTTGTAGCGCGATTACTTTTTTTACCATTGCGGACTCACTTCTCATCGGCGCAATGATGATCCGGCCTGTCTGATTTCGTGATGAGGATATTGAGTTCTGAGCGCCTTTATGCATAGAGATCCGGGCCTAAAGATCAACGCCCGGCGCAAGATCGCAGCCCGTGCAGCGGTAGCAGCCGGTGAGGGCTTCGCCCCCGTCCAGACCATTCTTCTCCAGCGCCCTCTTCAGGTAACGCGCCAGATCCAGGAGCCTCTGGGCAGAAGGCCGGTCCATCTGCACCTCTCCCTCCCGCAGGGGATGAGCAAAGACTGCCCGTAAGACCGGAATCACCCCCATCAACGCCAGCTCATCGATGCTGCGGCGCAGAAGGTCATCCGACTCGCCCAGGCCGATGATGATATTGGTAAAGACCCGGTTTCTGCCGAAAATGCTCACTGCCTCCTCCAGAGCATCCATGATCTCCTGATAAGAGATTCCCGGACAGACGCGAGCAAAGAGCTTCGGGTCCACGCACTCCAGGTTGTACTTGACCTCATCCGCTCCCGCGTCTTTGAGAATCCGGTTCACGCCGGGAAAGGGACTGATGGAGACGCCCACAGGAACCTGAAAACGCCCGAGATCTCTGACGATCCCTGCCACCTTTTCCGCTTCCGCCTGGGGGGATAGTTCCACCCCGCTGGTCAGAGAGATAGCCTTCAGCCGACCGGTTCGGGCCGCCTCGTCCACCATCTGCACCACGGCCTCTTTGGATTTTATGCCCCCCATTAATTTTGGCACGGCGCAGAACTTGCAGTCGAAGATGCACCTCTCCGAGACGGTGATGTAGGCCTGATCCGGGCAGTGCAGGAGCGGCTTTACCAGCCTGCCTCGGGCGACCTCCAGGCCACCCTTGATCAGGGCCACCCCATCCCCCCGGCTTATCAGATGCAGGGGCGAGCTTTCCACCACCGAGAGGCGAACCAGGCGGGAGCCGGACTGGAAAAAGACTGACTGGCCCCCGGCGCCCGGGCCTGCGGTGGATGGCCGGCCGTCTTCATGAGGTCCGGCCAACTGAACGCTGCCCACGGAGAGCAGAAGGGCTTTGGTCTCAAGATCCATGCCATCCACATCCATGCTCTTGCCTTAAAGCGGTAATCCTTGCGGAAATACGAGAGAAGCAAGAGAGAAAGCAAGAGGAAAACAAGAAGAAAAACAAGCCAGGAAGAAGGCTCCTGGCTAAGCCACCGTCACCACATTGCTCTGAGCCATGAGCGGCCGGTTGATGTCATCCTGGAAGAGCCGGAAGTCGTACTGCCCGGCATCGTAGGGAAGCCTCCGGACCATTGTGCCGCAGCTTCTCCCACCGGTGGAGACCTTCCCCAGATCAAACCTGTCCGGCCTGGTCATGCCATACATTCCAATCACACTGGCCGGAGCCGCACCCCAGAAGGTGATTGTGACTGTTCCGCCGGGCGACACTCGAGAGGGCTCAGCAATCACCTTGCATCCGGCTGTAGCCCTCACCTCAACGGGATCGGTTGCGGCCAGAGGATCAGCCGATTGGCCGGAGAACATCTTGAACAGATACTTTCCGGCATCACTGGCAGAAAATGTGACATTTCCCTCACTACGGCTGCCCAGCATCTGCCTCTCAGTGGCGGACGAAGTGCCTTCCCGGTACATGCCGATCCAGTCATCGCTCCTGCCAAAAGCCCCCTGGAAGGCCACAGTGATCTTCTCGCAGGTATAGACCGATGCGGGAGATGCTGAGATGCCCGGTATTGCCACGCTGTAAGGCACAGACAGGACCTTGCTACCGTTTCTGCCGATCATATCCAGCTGATAAGATCCCAGCTTTGAGGGTGCAGTAAGCCAGGCGTCCCCCGAGAAATTCTGTCCCAGATAAAGATCTTCCTTGGAAGCATTGCCGGACGGGGCAACGGGCGTTGTCTGCCTCACCCAAACCTCCTGGCCGACCGGCGCAGTGAAATTCAGATCCATCCTGCTATCGGGGAGATAGCTCCTGGCGGAAAGCTGCATGACCGCTCCACCCATGCCGGTGATGCGACCTGCAACCGCCACTGGCGACGCTTGTGGATACCGGTCCGCGCTTGGGCCTCCGGAGATGGACAGCTCCTGGTCGCAGATCTTTATGCCCTTGCAACCTTCTGCCGGATCATTAAAATCGCTGTAGTTATTGCCCACTTTGCCGTTATCCCAGTTGTTGAGGCTATCATCGCGGGCATTCTTCTCATTTATGAGAGTGTTCAGATAAATGGAATTGTTGGTGCTGACTGCATCAGAGGAAGGCATGCTGTTATAGGTTATGACCACGCCCTTTCCCTTCTTTGACTGGGTCTCGCTGCCGGTGTCAAGGNAGGAAAGATAGATTCCTTTTTCGTTTCCAACAAATTCATTNTTGCGAACGANGTTGTCACGGCTGCCGTCGATCGATAGAGCACTGTCGCTTCCTGCNGCATTATTTCCCTCAATGAGATTGGCATCAGATTCCTGCAGATTAATGGCATCATCCCTGTTCTTCAGGAAATCATTCTCTANAATTCGGTTACTCTGGCTGCTTACCAGCTTGCAGCCATAACGGTTATTGCTTATCTCATTTTTTTTCAGAATATTGCCNCTGCTATTCTCAATCAATAATCCCTCATTTCCATTCCCCTGAATGACACAGCCAGTAACCGTGTTATTGCGGCACTTCTCCAGGAGAATTCCCACATTGCCGCAGCCGCTGGCAGCGCTACCTCGGATGACATTATCATCGGAGAGGACCAGTATCCCGGCATCTGCCCTCCAGCCGCTGGCGCTCTTCGCCCATAGCCCTTCCACGACGACGCCATTTGCCTTGATGGTTATGGCCGATCCGCTCTCAGAATTCACGCAGGGCAGATCAGCTCCTGAGCCGATGCCTTTGAGGATGATCGACCGGTCTATAACCAGGCTCTCCCCATAGGTGCCGCTGGAGATCTCAATGGTATCGCCGGCCTTTGCGGCATCTATGGCCGACTGGATTCGCTCGCCCGGCTTGACTGAGACGACGGCATTCGCGCAATTGGCCAACAGTATGAACACCAACAATATGAGAAAGATCTCTGGCAACTGCCCTGGCATGCTCTTCATACAGACATAATAACTTACTTTGCGGTATAAAACGGCATTCCTTCATAACCCTGATATGCAATGGCTGCAATGAGTGCAATGTAGACGACTCAGGCGAACGACTCAGGCCGACGGATGCAGGAACATGGAGACTGGCGAGCTGCTGATCCACTTTGTATATGCTTTCACCACCATATTCGTCATAGTCAACCCGATCGAAGCGACCCTGGTCTATGTCACTCTCACCAGCAACATGAGTTCCAATGAGAGGACGCATATCTACCGGCGCACAACCCTGGTCGCCTTCGCCATCGCCATTCTCTTCTCCCTGGCGGGGGACGCAGTCCTGCGCATCTTCGGAATCACCGTGGACAGCCTGCGCGTGGCCGGCGGCATACTGCTCTTCCTGGTGGCAATAGATATGCTTAGGGGAGTTCGCAGGCAGAGCAAGGTCACCGAGGCAGAGCTGATGGATGCCAATTCGCGAGAAGATGTCTCCATATTTCCACTCGCCATACCTCTGCTCACAGGCCCCGGAGCCATAACCACCGTGGTGGTCCTGATGGGTGCGGCAGACAGCCTGGCAAAGAAAGGCCTGGTTCTGCTCGCGATCTGCCTGACATTCCTGGCCACATTCTTCATCCTCAAATTCTCCCAGTACATCGACAAAGCCCTGGGAATCACGGGAATAATGGTCATGACCAGAATCATGGGGCTGATTTTGGGCGCTGTGGCGGTGAGCTTTGTGGCCACGGGGATCTGGAATTTATATCTGTCCATGGCAGGAGCCTGATTGAATGGATAAAGAATCATTTCTGCAATGGCTTTCCAGCGAAATTCCCGAGACGCTCTTTCCCCAGATTGCCGCCCAGGTCCTCTTCCACTGCGAGAATTGCGGAGAATGCTGCCGGGGTGAGGGCTACGCGGTGGTCGACGGCGGGGATATCGAGGCGATTGCGCAGGCGCTCGCAATCCGTCCCGCCCAGGCTAGGGCCAGGTTTACAGACCCGGACCCGGAAAAGAATCCGGGATGCAGGATCCTGAAGAGCACAGGTTCGGAGAGAAGCTGCTGCCTTCTGGACCAGCAGACGGGACGGTGCACGATCTACTGCCAAAGGCCCCGCGTCTGCCGGACCTTTCCCATGATTGTCGAGCCTGCCGGGACCGGAGAGATCATAAGCTTTTATTCCGATTGCAGAGGAACGGCAAAGTTCGTAGAGATGCTCCGGGAAAAGAGAAACGATCCCCTTGTACGTGAGGAGGTCGAGAGCCTCGCCTGTGAAGAGGAGAGGATGCAAGACCTGCAGATAATGCTCTTTATCTGGCTGAGTCGTATGATTGGAGAAACGGATCAAGCGGAGCAGATATGCAGCGCCACAAAAGTCAGTCTGCCCCAGGACGGAAGAAGCTTTCAGAAGGATTGCCTGGCCTACTTCCTGATGACCATCACGACAGACGGATTGGATGAGTACGAATACGATGGCATGGCAATTGGAAACATCGAAGAGAAATCGAAGATCGTAGAGAGTGCGAAGAGAAAAAATTGATTTGATTGAATCCTAAAGCGGCACAAATCCGTACTCTTGCGCTACCTTCTGACCCTCAGGTCCTGTCATGAAATCTATGAATGCCCTGGCACCGGGCTTGGCATCTCCAAAGGTGTAGAAGTATAGTTTGCGGGCCAGCTCGTAGCTGCCGTCCTTTATGGTTTCTGCGGTGGGCTTGACCCCGTCCAGAGTTATGGCACCGACTGCACCGTCCTCGGCATAGGAGAATCCCAGGTAGCCTATGGCCTTATCGCTGCCGGTTATGGCAGTCCTGACCTCAGCGTTGCTGCCTGCAACTGTGCTAACCCCAGGCGTCTCAGCCTTCTTGTCGCCCATGACATCCTCATTAAAGGTATCCCTGGTGCCGGAGCCCTGCTCTCTGGAAATGACCAGAATCTCCGAATCGGGTCCACCCAGATCCTTCCAGTTGGTGATCTCTCCAGAGTAGACCTTCTTGACCTGATCCTTGGTGAGAGAGGTTACTCCCGCATCAGAGATCTGCTTGCTCACGCCGATTACTATGCCGTCGTAGCCCACCAGATTCTCCTGGAATTTGTCCCCGAAATTGCTGATCTCTTCGCTGGTAACCTCGCGCGAAGCCATTGCGATATCGGAATTGCCCTCGGCAATGTTCTTCATTCCCACACCTGTGCCACCACCGGTTATCAGCGCCTGGAAATCGGACTGCTCACCATTGAATGCCTCCGCTCCGCCTTCCGCCAGAGGCAAAACGGTTGTCGATCCTGAGACGCGAACGGTCTCCTTGGCCATGACCACAGAGGTGCCGAGAGCACTTATGATCAGAGCGATTATTAGAACACTCAGTATCTTTCTCAACGAATTCACCGACGAGGATGATGCGAGAATGATATGTAAAGGTGAGCCAAATAAAATATAGATATGCTCAGAGATAAATTACTATATTGTAAAATAAATAGTCTATATACAATTCGGCCCGAATTTTGCCCATTGATTCAGGATGAGTAGGTGAGATGTGTTGTGCGACGGTGCGATCGATCAGAAAATTTTATAAATTTCGGCTGTGATAATAAGCGTATAAAAAGAAAATAGTATATAGAATATATTCACAAAATAGAGATATGTGTTTTAATGAGGGAAGGAATATATTGAACGAATTCTGTAAAAGGAGATTGTGCCAAACGCCTTGTCACCAGCAATGGGCAGCGAATTCAAGCCCGCATCCCAACTGCGAAAGAAAAAAGATAGTTCGCCCATGATGATAGGTGAGATGTTTTATTTTATAACCAGTTTATTTTTCAGATTCTGTCATAGAATTGTCTGTTTACACAGTTGTCATCAGACTGCGGAAATTAGCGCTTGCCAAATTCATTGCCAGGATAATAGTTAAAAGATGGTGAAAGATGATGCCTGTCGATAATGGATGTGAAGATTCGCAAAAGAGCGAGAACGTGCTTGGCCTTCTGGGATATTATGATGCGATCTTGCAGAGAGAAGGACTGGCGGCGAGAATAGGAGAGATCAGATCCCTGAAACTGGGGTTAACCCTGGACCTGCTCAAGATGGTAAATATCGCAGAAGATCTCAAATCCGGCCTACTGACCTCAGTTTTGAGCGGATGGGATATGAACGGCAGAATAATGCCGGGACAGGGCGAAGAGGAGATGAAGCGCATGAGTAGCTGCATTGCCGCCGTCCGGGAAAATGCCCTGATGATACTGAATAGCTCCCGCCCCACCAACTCAATGCAGTTGGATATCGCCATGATGCTCGCCCTGCCGCTGATGCCCCAGGACCTGAAAAAAGATGATGCGCCCAGAATTCGTGATATGCTCAACAGGGTAATGGAAGACTTCGCGGCAAAAAGAGAACATGGAGCTATGCCCTGCCTTTGAAACCTTTTGAGCAGAGCGCAAGACTTTTCAGCGGATAGTAAGTGCTGCAGGCGGATAGCAAGGCATTTCTTCTGAATCGTCCAAATCCTAAATCTACCTACCAGGATATCTTCTTTCTATAGTGGTTCCGGACGACAATGGCCAGCATGTTGGTTCCCAGCACCAGGGCAATCAGCACCAGTGCCGTGCCCCAGGCCCGGGCCTCCACATCCCATGCCCCCAGAAAATAGATCAGATTCAGCAGATGGTAATCCAGGTTATTGACCGGCTGAAACACATTTGGAATGACGCCGTAAATCATCTGCACGGGGGTAGCGGTAAAGGTAACCGCTGTCCACATGATGGGGGCAGTCTCTCCTGAGGCCTTGGCCACCCCGATGATCACGCCGGTCAGTATGCCGGGCGCAGCCGAGGGCAGGACTACCTTTCTGATTGTCTGCCATTTGGTAGCCCCCAGGGCAAGGCTCCCCTCCCGCAATGAGTTGGGCACGCTCTTCAGGGCCTCCTGGCAGGTCAGGATTATGGTGGGGATATTTATGAGCCCCAGGATTATGGAGCCGGACAGGAGGGAGACTCCCAGGTAGCTCACCAGAAAGGCCAGCCCGAAGAGCCCGAAGACCACAGAGGGAACGCCATTCAGGCAGCTTACCGCGATTGTGATGATGCGGTTGAGCCTCTGGCTCTTGGAGTACTCATTGAGGTAGATTGCTGCGCCGATCCCCAGAGGCGAAGATATGACCATCGCCCCTAAAACCATCCACAGTGAGCCCAGTATGGCCGTGCTGATGCCGCCCGCCTGGCCCAGACGCCTGTGGGGCGTGGTCAGAAAATCCCAGCTTATGACCCCGATCCCCTTGTAGACTATGATGAAGAGTATTCCGCCCAGCAGGAGAAGCGAGAGGACCGCGGATAGCCTGACTGCCAAAAATACCAGCACCTCCCGGCCCTTTGCCCGGTAATCGTAGAGGATATTGATCGCATCTTTGATGCACAGCAGGCTGGCAAAGAAGATCAGAAGAGGAAGGATAAAGGAATAATCGAAGGACGCACCGACCCCGAGAGGCCGGCGGATGACAAATCCCTCATGGAGTATTCCTGAATACGCCAGATAAAGGATCGCAGAGCAGAGGAGGGTGTCCAGGGCAAGGAAAGGAACGGTCTTAAGGGATGCGGCTTTGGAGAATGAATAAGATGCGACAATGAGCAGCATGCTGGCGAAAAGGCTCGCCTGCCATAGAGGCGCGAGCCTTTCCAGGTCGGGTTGAATGATGAGGCATCCGAGCGACGAGACGAACAGGAACGCTGATATGGCAAGGGACCCCAACAGAGACGGCCTGGTCACTTCAGTATCCTCCGAATTTTCGCTTGATGCGAATCCTGGCATAGTCTGCGATCAGACTGAATATGGTAACTACTATGAGAAGGACAAATCCCACTGCAAAGAGGACATGGTAATGCATCGAGCCTCTGGCCACCTCGCCCATCTCGCCGGCGATGATCGAGGTGAAGGATGCACCCTGATCGAATATGTCATACATGGGAGACGCCATCCTGGCAACGTTGCCGACCACCAGCAAAACAGCCATGGTCTCTCCGATTATGCTTCCTATGTTGAGCAGAATGGCGGCGGTGATTCCGGATGAGGCCGCGGGTATGGTCACATTTCTCAGGGTCTGCCAGCGGTTGGCTCCCAGCGCCAGAGAGCCCTCCTTGAATTCACCGGGCACAGCCCGCAGAGAATCCTCGCAGATGGTGGTGAGACGGGGTATGAACATGACCCCGAGGAGCATCGATCCGGCCAGAATAGACCTGCCGGTGAGCAGATCGAAGCTGTCCTGCAGATAGGTTACGAGAATTATCACCCCCAAGAAACCATAGACAATGGATGGAACGCCCGCCAAAAGCTCAATAGACGGCTTGAGCACTGCCTGGCTCCGGGGCCCGGCCAGCTCCGCCAGGTAAATGGCCAGAGGAAGGCCGATCAGGATATTGATGAATAGCGCCAGGAGGGTGATGATAATCGATGTGGCGATTATCGGCATCATCCCATAAATATCGCCCGATGGATGCCATTTCGACCCGAAGACCAGAGAGACAATCCCAAGCTGCGAAAATGCGGGAAGGCTTTCGTGGATGAGGAAGTAGAAGATGAGAATCATAATGAGGATCGAGGCAATGGCGGATATGAATAGCAGGGCCTCTACGGAAAACTCGCTATATTTGCGGGGCACTTTAATTCTCGGCCAATCCATACGCCTTGGTCAAACACATTGACCGGTTAAAGCCCTTGCGTATAGGATCTATATAGAGTACTAACAATGTAATAAGATAAACATAGATAGCTTTTTCAATAATGATAAAATGATACCGGTAAAGGGCAAAGGCCAGAGAGATCTCATTTGCCAAGCCTGCTCAGTATCTCATCCGGATCGTAGCGCACGCTGATGACGCGACTTCGGCCCCGTTCCCCCGACCCGGTAAAATCGACGTTTATGAGCCGGATGGAATCAAGTTTATTGAGAATTTCATGAAAACGGGTATACCCTGCATCGGTCTCTTCACGAAATCGGACGAACAGATCCCCCGCGCGCCAGCTCTGCTGCTCCGCAGCCAGCCGCAGCACAAGCAGCTCATCCTCCTTCAGGGATTTCAGGGCATAGGTGAGATGAACCAGGCGGGAACGATCGCAGGAGACCGTCACATCATCCAGGGATATGCTCCTCGATGCACGTTTTTCCGCAGACAGGCCCGATCTCTTTAGAAGATCAATTCCCACCCGCAGGTCTCCAGACCTCTCCGTGCAGTCCACGACCGCCTCCAGGACATCATCCGCCATCACTCCCGGATAAAGGCCCATCTGCACCCTGCGACCCAGTATGTCGCGGACCTCAGATCGGGTGTAGAGAGGGAATATGATCTCCTCCGGCTGGAAGACAGAGACCACGCGCGGATCGAGAACATAATTCAGGGCCAGCTCGCTCATCACTCCGATCACACCCATCCTGGCACCGGGACAGGTCTCATGGGCCCGCAGGAGGGAGTACAGGACATGGTCCACCTCTCTTTCGTGAAACAGGTAATTGATGTCATCCAGGGCCACCACCAGCACCTTATCCTGGTCGACGGCGGCAGCGGCTACCTTCTCGAAGATCCGTTTAAAGGATATGCCGCTGGAAGGTGGTGAATGGTCGAAGACTTTTCGGTAGATCTGATAGAATACGGAATACCGGGTACAGTCCATCTGGCAGTTGACGTGGACAGGAATTATCTTCGAAGAGTGAGCTTCAATCTCCTCGAAGAGCTTGAGAAGAGCGGTGGTCTTGCCTGTGCCCGGCGGGCCGAGGCAAAGGGCATTGACCGGCCGGCCACCCTGCAAGGCCGGGCGGACACAGAATTTGAGGCTGTTCATCTGGTCCTCCCGGTGCAGGAAATGTTCGGGCAGATGATCTAGCTCAAATAGATCCCTGTCCTTGAATAGCGTCTCCTCCCAGAGGAGCATATCTGGCTTTTCGGGGCTCACTTGCTGAGTATATTTTGTATTTCCTTCTTCAATATGGCGCTCACAATGCTGCCATCCGCTTTGCCCCTCAATTCCCTCATGACCAGGCCCATCAGCGGGGCTACAGCCCTGTCGCCCTTGCTTTTCACCAGATCAACTTTGCTCGCCACTATTGCCTGGACTGCGCGGGTCACCTCAGCCTCATTTACTCCCGCAAGGCCCACCGATGCAGCGGCATCTGACGCCGCCATTTGCGGATGGGCGGCGAGCGTGGCCAGCAGCTCGCTCAGGCCCTCCTTGGCCACCCGGCCCTGGCAGACCATCGCCAGACAATCCCGGTAATGCTGCTCAGTCAGATTGGTGACGGGAACGCCCTCTCTGGCCAGCTCAATGGGGATGGTCTCCAGAGCTCTCACTGCAACGGATGCAGAAAGGCCGGTCTTCATGACCTCCTCAAAGAGGGGATAATTGGGGGACGCTGCCATTACGGAAGCCTGCTCAGCAGAGAGGCCATACTGCTGCTGGAAGCGCTTTGATCTATCCGCGAACAGCTCGGGCATCTTCAGGCCGGCAAGCATCTCTTGCGTGATCACCACTGCGGGCACATCGGTCTCCGGATACATTCGGGCGGAGCCTGGAAGGGGACGCATGTACTCCGAGCAGCCGCTCGGCAGAGCGCGTCGCGTCTCCTCAGGGACCATGACCAGAGCCTCGCGGGCTCGAACCTGCACCGCTTGCAGGGCTTTTTCTGCCCTCTCCCGCGGCCCGGTGACCATGATCACTGCGTCGCCCTCGGCAGCTGCCAGAAGACTGCGAACCGCCTGGACCTCCTCTGCGGTTACGCCGTAAGCGGGCAGCTCATCGGTATGAAAGATCCCACCCACTCCTGCCCTCTTAGCCCGGTCTGACATCTCCGAACCCAGGCGGCGGTCGGGCTGAATCTCCCGGCCAACGAGACCGGCAAAGCCCACCAGTCGGCACGCCAGTACAATGCCGCCGCTCTTGAGGGATCGGGCCAGGACCTTGGAGCCGGTCTTAGCAAACAGATCGGATA
>JGI20214J51650_10001920_pt1 | contig 13228 bp, 19 predicted proteins | sample WetSurMetagenome_FD_51650 | JGI IMG/M metagenome (IMG submission 51650) | reverse complement strand
AAAGGAAGAAAAATACGACTGGCAAAAGCGTGCGACCAGAACCGGCGTGTGCCCCAGTGGGTAATGGTAAGAACCAAACGCTCTGTTGTTGCGCACCCAAAGCGGCGTAACTGGCGCAAGAGCCAATTAAAGGTGTAAGTATCATGGCAGAAAAGTTGCAGGAACATGTATATGTTATTCCGTTACGGGATGCACGCAGGATGCCCCGATGGAAGCGGAGCAATGGTGCCATAAAGGACATCAGGAAGTACCTTGCAAAGCACATGAAGAGCGACAATGTGAAGCTTGACAAGGGTATCAATGAAAAGGTATGGAGCCGTGGCAGTACAAAACCGCCATCAAAGATCCGGGTTCGAGCCATGAAGATGGAGGACGGTCAGGTTCAGGCTGAACTTGCACTGGAATCATAAGATGGAACGAACGATCTCGCTTGCGGGTGATCCGAACATCGGCGTTTTTTCCCGGATTCTGGGAAACATTGCTATAGTCCCTCCGGATTCGCCAGAGGACTTCAAACAGGCACTTGTGGCAGCACTCGGTGTTAACCTCGTGGAAACTACGGTCCAGGGAAGCGCTATTATCGGCTCGCTCGTTGCCGGGAACAGCAGGGGCATTGTCATGAGCGGACTTGCCACGGATTCAGAGATCGCATGCCTTGAAAAGCATCGTAAAATTCTCCTTCTTAAGGAGTCGATGAATGCAGCAGGTAACGTGATCATGGCAAATGACACCTTTGCGGCAGTCCACGAGGATATGCCCCCTGACCTGGCGAACGAGATTGGGGAGTTTTTGGGAGTTGAGGTGATCCACCTGACGCTTGGAGGTGTAAAAACAGTAGGTATGGCCGGCGTTGCAACCAACAAAGGAGTAATTGTTCACCCCCGTGCCACCCCTCACCAGATTGCCCGTATTGAAGAGGTTGCAAAAATCCCGGTTGGTACTGGTACGATCAACATGGGCAGTGGGCTTGTCGGTACTGGCCTTCTGGTCAATGAAACAGGTTACATTGCCGGCAATGCAACAAGCGGGTTTGAACTGGGCAGAATTGAAGATATTTTTGGATTCCTGGAGTGAATAGTATGGTTACTGAGAATCAGAAGTTTGAAGTTAAAGGTACATTTTTAATGGGAGAAGAATGGGCGCATTACACAAAGGTAATAGAGGCACCCAATGCAAAGCAGGCAGAGGAACGGACCTTTGCTGTCATCGGAAGCAAACACAATTTAAAGCGGCGCTATATAAAGATCGATGGCGTTACTCAGGTTAAGGATCAGTAAACTTTTTTTGCTTCTCTAAAAGCAGGGAATTATCCAGCTGGAGACCGAACAAGCGGGTGATCAGGAAATATTCACGAGATCCGGTTATGGGCCTGGATATGATCACGGATTTGATCAAACCTGCGTTTTTTATATTCCCCAATCTTTTTAATCTGAATCAGAGATTCGTGTACCCATAGGTGTTATTAACGGTCGTGTTCAGCTACAATGGCACCACCGTAATGTGAAAGGACAGAGAACCGTATAATTCCCGGAACAATTGTCCTACTTTTTACCTGAGCAACTGGCAAAAAACCCATCCGGAACAGGATACAGAGCCGGATTGTTTATAGAGATCCGGGAGCAGGTATTCATGACATTCCTGAGAATGAAAACCATTAGAGATCTTGAATCCTCTTGCAGGCAACCCCACCTCCCTCCACAATAAATCCTTTGCAATGAGCATCACCCGTTAAATTCCCTGCAGTCTTTCATTCCCCATGACTCAAGGGTCACTCCGCGGTTTGTTTTGAGAATATCTTCCATAAACCCGATCTTGCGAGTGATGTTCATTTCTCTACTGAATCTTCAATGATGTATTTATGCTCATAAAGGACATACATATCAGGAGTCAGGATTACCTGAATAACGATATAAGGGATGGTGGGTTTTGGCAGATACTATGCAACAGATGGACCAGCGTGAATTGATGACCCTCCAGCATTATTTGAAAGAATACGGGCAACAGGCTGAAATTTTTGTCGGCCAGCTGGAACTGCTGGAGAATGGAAGGATGGAAGCACTTGCTGCTATTGAAGCACTCGAGGATATGCTTACTACAGAAGACGGGACAGTCCTTCTCCAGATTGGCGGGGGCGCAAGTGTCAGAGCAAAAGTCATTGAACCCGAGAAAATTCTCCTGAGTATTGGTGCTGAAGTCGTTGTCGAACGATCGAACAAGGAAGCTGTCGAATTTTTAAAAGAACGTATCATTGAGATGGAAGCCTCGCAAAAGAGAGTTGCCGAAACGCTCGATCACCTGCGTGGGCAGATGAACGAGATAAATAAACGACTTGAGAGCGGGTACCAGCAGTCGGCAGCAGCTGAAAAGGATCAAGATTAACGGGGCTTTTTTTCATATGTTCGGAGGACTGAAAGAAAAGCTTCTGGCGGCACGGAACAGATTGGGGACCAGTATCCAGGGAGCTTTAGCAAAGCAGGAATCTCTCACAACAGAAGCGACGGATACTGAACCAGAAAGTTCCAGCGTGTATCGAAAAACTCCTTCTTTGAAACCTCCCACGTTTGCGAATAAGGTAAAAGTTTTAATTACCGAAAGGGAACTTATCGTTTCGGAAAAGGATATCTCTGAGGCACTTTCAGAACTTGAAATAACACTTCTCGAAAGCGATGTGGCGCTGCCGGTTACGGATGCAATAATTACCCATGTAAAGAACAATCTTGTAGGAAAGCACCGGAAGATCGGAGAATCTGTTGATGCCCTTGTGACAGAAGCGTTAAAAAGTGCATTGCTCGATGTCCTCGGTAAAGGGTTCAACCTCAACGAATATATCAGAACTCACGTACGTCCGGTAAAGATCCTTTTCACCGGTGTCAATGGAACAGGTAAGACCACAACGGTAGCAAAGATTGGAGCCTACCTGAAAAAAAACGGGTATACGGTCGTTATTGGGGCAGGAGACACCTACCGTGCAGGCGCCATTGAGCAGATAGGGGTGCATGCAGAACGTATCGGTATTAAAATTATCCAGCACCAGGAGGGAGCAGATCCATCTGCAGTGCTTTTCGATGCGGTACAATATGCGGTATCGCACAAGACCGATGTAGTACTTGCTGATACTGCGGGAAGATTCCATACCAAATCCAACCTGATGAATCAGCTTGAAAAGATCCGGCGTGTCATGAAACCTGACCTTATTGTCTATGTCGATGAGGCAGTAGCTGGAAATGATGCGGTAATACGAGCCGCCGAATTCGACAGGACGGTAGGTGCCGATGCAGTTGTACTCACCAAGGCGGATATGGATTCACGCGGAGGCGCGGCAATTTCAATTGCCCACACGATTGGAAAACCGCTCATGTTCCTGGGAACCGGCCAGGGATATGATGATATCATACCGTTTGATCCTGCACTGGTTGTAGAAGACCTTCTGGGAAGTGATTCAGATGCTTGACAACCTCTCAACATCCCTTAAAGACGCATTGAAGAAACTTGCCGGAAAAACGGTGATTGATCGTGCCGCAGTTGACGAACTGGTGAAGGATCTCCAGCGGGCACTGATCTCCTCTGATGTGAACGTAAAACTCGTCATGGAACTCAGTAAAGCGATTCGCACCCGTTCTCTTGATGAACAACTGCCGAAAGGTACCAACGTCAGGGAGCATGTCCTGCGGATCGTTTACCAGGAGCTCGTAAGGCTTGTTGGGGTATCAACCGATGTTAAACTTGAACCTCAGACTATCCTCATGGCGGGATTACAGGGAAGCGGTAAGACTACAACAACTGCAAAACTCGCCCGTTATTTCCAGAAGAAAGGTATGAAAGTCGGGGTGATCTGTGCCGATACATTCCGTCCGGGCGCTTATGATCAGATCTCTACGCTCTGTGCGAAGATCAAAATACCCTGTTTCGGCAACCCGGAGGAAAAAGACGCCTTAAAAATTACCCGGGATGGGCTCGAAAGTCAGAAAAGTCTTGAACTTATCATCGTTGATACTCAAGGAAGACATGCTCTTGAGGCAGACCTGATACAGGAGATCATCCAGCTGAACAACCTGACGAAAGCAACCCATCGCTGGCTTGTGATTGATGCAGCTCTCGGGCAGCAGGCAAACGAACAAGCCCGGCGTTTCNATGAAGCAATTGATATCGATGGTGTCATCGTCACCAAGATGGATGGGACCGCAAAAGGGGGAGGTGCTCTTTCCGCAGTTGCAGAGACGAAAAGCGGCATCGTTTTTATCGGGAGCGGGGAGACTATCGAGGATCTTGAACGCTTCAATCCTGACAGTTTCATCTCCCGCCTCCTTGGAATGGGAGATCTAAAAGCACTTGCTGAGAGGGCAGAAGAAGCCATCAAAGCTGAAGATGTAGATGTCAATGCGATGATGAAAGGGAAGTTTACCCTGCGGGACATGTATACTCAGCTTGAAGCCCTCAACAAGATGGGACCCCTCAAACAGATCATGGGTATGCTGCCCATGGGAAACATGCAACTTCCTGATGGGGTATATGATGTCACGAGCACCAAGATGGTGCGGTACCGGATCATTATGGATTCGATGACTCCCGCTGAACTGGATGATCCGTCATTGATCAGCAGCTCCCGTATGCAGCGGATAGCCCGTGGTGCCGGTGCTTCACCGGATGAGGTCCGGGAACTCCTCAAGTACTACAAGATGATGCAACGCACCCTTAAAGGGTTAAGGGGTGGCGGTGGAAAATTCAACATGCAGCGATTGATGAAGCGCTTCTCCGGAATGCAGTGAAATGGTTTCATTTGCCATTGTAGGGCATCTTGCCCGTTCGGACGGGTTTTTTTCCCTGAATGACCTGCCGGGAAGTGGCGGGCGCATGGATGTCCTTTGCCGCTGCGTAAATGCAGCACTGTTCCTTTCACATGACCTGCGAAGGGATGCCGACTGTTATTTAATCCTCTGCGGCGAAGAAGAGGCACAGAAAACAATCCGGTTTTCCGGAGCTACAGTCCGTTCACTCTCACCAGATGAACGGAGCTCTGCGGCACTGATAAAAAAAGCACTGGGGCTTCCTGCCGGCAGTGAGTTTCGCAACGCGGCAGCGGGAGTAGCAGTGAGGAAAGGAGGACTTGATCGGCTCATGAAAGAACATGTATTTGCGGTGCTCGATGAGAAGGGTAGTGATATACGATCTGCAGAACGGCTTCCGGATTCATTTATCCTTTCCGATCACCTGAATTTCACCGATAACGAGGAATTACAGGTAAGCCACTCCCCAAGGTATTCCGTCGGACCGGTGTGCCTTCACGCCGACCATACGATTACTGTGTTGCACAACGAGCTGGACCGGAGAAAATGCGGATGGATGTAATCGAACAGGTAAAACTGATACTCGCGTATGGCGAATGCTGTGACCATTGCCTCGGTCGTTTTTTTGGCAAACGCTCTCATGGGCTCACTAATGAAGAACGGGGGCGCAGTCTTAAAATTGCCCTGAATATCAGCGAAAACAATCCATACATAAAATTCTCCGGCACCTGCTGGGTCTGCAGTAATTTTTTTGATACTGTTGCCGAATGGACAGATCTGGTGGTTGCAGCCGTTCAGGGTATTGAGTTTTCAACATTCCTGATAGGCTGCAGGGTACCCCCGCTTATTGCCGAAAACGAAGAGATGGTCTGGAGCGATCTCACGCTTGGCGAACCGGAACCGTTCAAGTCCGAGGTAAACCGTGAAGTAGGCAAAGCAGTATCTGCACGAACAGGAAAAATGGTGGATTTCAAAAAACCCGACATTGTTATTATTCTCGATCCCTTATCCAGGAAAGCTGATGTTCAGATTAATTCTGTCTTCTTTTACGGGAGATACAAGAAATTTGAGCGGGGTATCCCGCAGACACACTGGGACTGCCGTGCATGCAAAGGTGCAGGCTGCGAGAAATGCAACTTCAGCGGTGCACAATATATGGACTCGGTGGAAGAACTTATCGGGAGACCTGTCATTTATGCGTTCGATGCCCAGAATGCGGTTCTTCATGGGGCGGGAAGAGAAGATATTGACGCACGGATGATTGGTACGGGCAGACCGTTCATCCTTGAAGTGGTAGAACCTAAAAGGCGTTCTCTTGATCTTGCTGCTCTCGAAGATGAGATAAACCGGATTGCAGAAGGACGGGTTTCTGTTTCTCTCAAGCGCTGGAGCGAGCGTGCGGAAGTGGAAACCCTTAAATCAAACAAAGCGCATAAAAAATACAGGATCCTGGTCGGGGTTGATGGAGCATTTTCAGCGAAGGAGTTCGCGAATGCTTTAAAAACCTTACAGGGCGCCACAATACACCAGCGCACACCAGAAAGGGTCGCTCACCGGAGAGCAGACAAGATCCGGGAGCGGATTGTCCTCGATATCGAGTATGCAGGGGAGCAGGACGGCAAATTTGTTGTCGAAGTTCTTGGCGAAGCCGGCCTCTACATCAAAGAACTCATTTCCGGGGATGGAGGAAGAACCCGTCCGAGTCTGGCCGAGATCCTGAACAGGCCGGCTCATGTATTCAGCCTCGATGTCGTGCAAGTGGAAGGAGCAAAGGAGGGAGATTAGATAATGGCACATCATAATGGACCACGAAAGAAAACACGGTATAAATTCAAGAAGGATTTACGAGAGCGCGGGCTTCCGCCCGTAACCTGCGTGATCCAGAAATACGAGATCGGCGATCGGGTGCACATTGTCTGTAACCCGAGCATCCAGAAAGGAATGCCACACCGTCGCTTCCATGGACTGACGGGAACCATTCTTGGCCAGCGTGGGCGGGCGTGGATGCTTACCATCCGTGACGGCAATGCAGATAAAATCGTCATTGCGCGACCGCAACATCTAAAAGCACAAAAGTAAATTCTCTGTCAGGTTATTGGCATGAAAGTGAAGGGTATCATTAGCGAAGAAAGGGTCACTCTCCCTGAAATGCGCGGAGTCCTTTTAGGAGTGGAATCTGAACGGATCGCAGCAGAAAAGGAGATGTCCTATGAGTTCCGGCGAAGTATCGAGCATGCCAATCAACTAGCAAAAACTGCTCCTGAAAAATCACATGCACTGGTAACGGAACTCGTGAAAATGGAAAAGATGAAACCGGAGATCGCTTACAGGATTGCTAACATCATGCCGAAGACACGTGACGAAGTACGGGCAATCTTTGCGAAAGAGCGGTACACTCTTACTCCTGAAGAAATTGATAAAATCATCGAACTTGTAATGGCACACTTCTGAGGTGTGACACATGAAGGCGGAAAAAAAAGAGGTTAATGCGATCGTACTGGATGTGTTAATGAAAGGACATCCGGAGGATCCACGCCCGATTTTTAAGAGAGAACCAATCATCCAGGCGATGGGACTTGAACAGTTCAAACTGCTTGAGCTCGTGCCCAAGAATAACGTGGTCATCGAGCTCCATGACAAAATCTATATTGGAGATGCCGAACGTGACAAGATTGAGCGTGTCAAGCGCCGGATCGGGTACAATGATCTGACGCAAACTGCACGGGGCGAGCTCCCTTTTATCATAGAGAGAGTGATAAAAGAACGGGAACCCGACTTTGTTGCTTTCTTTAACAAGGCAATCTCGATTACCCCTAAGCTCCATATGCTGCACCTTCTCCCGGGCATCGGCAAGAAGCTCATGTGGGAGATTTTAGAAGAGCGTAACAAAAAGCCGTTCACTTCTCTCGCTGATATATCAGCCCGGATAAAATCGATCCCACACCCTGATAGGATGATCCAGTCCCGGATCCTTGAAGAACTTCAGGATCCCGATGTCAAATATCACGTATTTACTACACGATGAAAGCGCATCATGATCAGCATTTTCTTATCGACCCCCATGCGATAGACCGTATAGCAGTACTTGCGAACGTTAACGGCAAACATGTGCTTGAGGTTGGCCCGGGTAACGGGGCTCTCACCCGTGCCCTGCTCGATCGGGGCGCTTTCGTCAATGCGGTCGAACTCGACCCTGCTCTATGTGAGGGGCTGATCAGCCGTTTTTCTGAAGAAATTTCCCGTGGACAACTCATAGTTCAGCATGGGGATGCTACACGATGTGAACTTCCCCCATTCGAGATGGTCGTTTCAAATCTCCCCTATTCAGTATCATCCAAGATCACCTTCCGTCTTCTTGATATCGGGTTTACCGAGGCAATCCTGATGTACCAGAGTGAGTTTGCAGCACGTATGGTCGCTCCAGCCGGCACAAAGGATTGCGGGCGTCTCTCAATTATGGTTCAGACCTATGCCGTTGTACACCAGTGTTTTAAACTGCCCCCACATTGTTTTTCCCCAAAACCCCAGGTCCATTCCACTGTTGTAAGAATAGTTCCCCGGGAGCACCCGCTTTTTCCCGTCAATGACCGGCACCGATACGCTGATGTGGTCCGGGCCCTCTTCTCCCACCGTCGGAAAACTATCCGTAACTGCCTGAAAGATTCAGGGAGTATGCTTGATCCCGAGTGGGTCATGCGAGTGATCAAGGAATTACCAGAAGAAATCCTTAAAAGCAGACCGGAGGAATTGTATCTCGAGGATTTCGCAACGATCGCAAATATGATTTGACTGTTGCCTCTCTAAAAAAACATATCATAATCCGACGGAAGGATCGATGGTAGTGTAATATTAATATCTCAGCGATTCCGGTAATTGTTGGGAGCTCACAGGATAACCACAATGTCGTCAACCATGGTTTAAACTACCGGTGAGTTTATGAAACGAGGACATAATGGAAGGAGTTCATACAATTTGAAGTCAGAACACCTAGTATATCACGAGTGTTTTCATGGTTCTTGATTCAACTCAGGTCTATCAACCCGATGCGGACTCGTATCTTTTACTCGATGCAGCACGAGCGGAGGTGAGATCTGAAGATCGTGTTCTTGAAATCGGGACTGGTTCAGGACTTATCGCTTCGGAGCTCATAAGGGTTTCTAACACAGTCATTGCAACAGATATCAATCCCCATGCGACCAGCTGTGCCCGGGAAAAAGGTATTGATGTAATACGGAGCGATCTTTTCTGGGGGATTCGTGGTATATTCGATCTTATCCTGTTTAACCCCCCTTACCTTCCAACGCAACCGGAGGAGAGGATTGATGATTGGTACGAACTTGCACTTGATGGAGGATTAAACGGCCGTGCCGTAGTCGAACGATTCTCTTATCAGGTCGAGAGTGTACTAGCACCAGGTGGAAGAATATTATTACTGATATCATCGCTCACCGGGCTGCCAGAAGTACGGGATCTTTTTTTCAGGGCAGGGTTTGTTTCACAAATTATACTCAGGAAAAATATAGAGGACGAGAATCTGTATGTCCTGAAAATTGTACGACAACGTTAGCTTTTCCACAGCAAATATCGGTTAATCTTAAAAGAAAAATTTTTATCGGCTACAGTATCAGGCGTCTTCGCATCAGGTTGATGGCAACGATACAAAAGATTGCCGTCACCAGGGTAATATATACCAGATCGACCGCAGCTGTCCCCGTAAACTCCGGTAAGGTAAGCATACGTGAAACTGCCACAAGATGAGTGAGCGGAAGCAGAATGAGTGCAATATACTGGAAGAGCACTGGCAGCAGTGTCAGGGGGAAGAAGGTACCTGAAAAGAGTGTCATGGGTGTGATAAAAAGGAACGAGGGATAGTTCAGGGTATCGATACTGGGTGTGATCGCAGTAAAACACATTGCGATACCGGCAAACATGAGCCCCCCAAGGAACGCAAGGGGAATTACCAGCAGTGATGTGGGAAATGAAATTACGCCGAAAGCAGCGAAGACCGGCAGCATAATAATTACATACAAAAGGCTCCGGGTTGCTCCCCAGAGAAGCTCTCCTACGATCACATCCTCGATTGATAATGGCGTCGCGATTATCGCATCAAAACTCTTCTGGTAATACATACGGACATAGGAACCATACGTACACTCAAAGAATGCCGAGTTCATCACCGAGATTGCAAGGATTGCCGGTGCGATAAAGTTTATATATGGGACGCCGTCGATCTCCTTCACATAACTTCCAATTCCCATGCCGATAGCGAACAGGTACAGGAACGCCTCAATCAACGGAGGGAAAAAGTTTACTTTCCATGTCCTGAAGAAGACCACGAGATTCCGGTACCAGACCTTCCATGCACGTCTCGTAACAGGGGGGATTGACCAGAAGCGTTCCATAATCACTCCTTCAGCTTCCTCCCGGTCAGTTTCAGGAACACATCTTCAAGTGTTGCCGGGCGGGTCAGGACTTTTTTTGGTGAGCAGTGATCGAACAGAGTGCGGACAATTTCCCGGGATGATCCGGTCGCAATCTGAAGGGTGTCTCCAATTACTTCAAAAGGAACATTTTTACCGGTGAGACAGGAAATGACATCCTCGTTCTTCTCTACTTCCACGATCTCTTTTCCCACAAACCGTTCCACAAGGTCCGGCGGTGAGCCTTCAACAAGAATTTTGCCATTATCCATGATAACCAGTCTGTCACAGAGTCGAGCTGCCTCTTCGAGATAGTGAGTGGTGAGAACGATTGTATTGCCCTTTGCCTGGAGCATTTTAAGCCTCTCCCAGATCAGATGTCGTGCCTGGGGGTCGAGCCCGATAGTGGGTTCATCAAGAATAAGCAGGTCCGGATTATTAACCAGAGCACGTGCAAGGATCAGCCGGCGCTTCATTCCCCCGGAAAGTTTCTCAATGGTAACATCCCTCTTGTCCTGTAGCTGGACAAAATCCAGAAGTTCATCAACTCTCTGACGTGCAATTCCAGGGGGGATATCAAAATACCGTGAGTATGTTAGCAGGTTTCCGGAGCAGGTAAAATCGGGATCGAGATTTGTTTCCTGCGGAACAACCCCGAGCCGNTGTTTGATCTCTGCAGGGTGCGTCTNGGGATCCATACCAAAAACCCGTAGTGTGCCAGAAGTCCTCGGGGAGACGCACGCAATTATTTTCATGGTCGAGGTCTTCCCTGCCCCATTGGGACCGAGAAATCCGAAAACTTCACCTTTTTTTACAGAGAAACTGATAGTATCAACTGCAGTGAGATCGCCAAATATTTTTTTCAGACCTTCTGCTTCGATAATTTCAGGAATCAGTTCACTTCCTTTAAACCAGTGGTATGGCACGAAGCCATAAATAGTCACACATCGGGCAAACGGGGAAACGAATCAAATGTTGATGGAGACTGAAAAGATGGTAAATTTCTCAAATAGTCCGGCACACACCATTTTCGTGCTTCGTGGTTGAGCATTAATACCATTAGAATAGAAGGGCGGGCAACCATTTACCGGGCTCTTAAATGAAGTTTCCGAAGAGCCGCCGCTGATGCATCCCGGACTTCAGAAAAGGGATCATGTCCGAGGTTTATTAACGGTTCGATTGCCCGGCGATCCCCCAGTTTCCCCAGTACTTCCGCAGCGCCTATCCTGATGATCATTTCCTTGTCGCAAAGGCAGCCGATGAGAGGAGTAACTGCATCACGATCTTTGATCTTTCCCAGTGCTGCAATGGCAGCGGCGCGAACATCCACGTTTGTATCTTCAAGGCACACTATCAATCTGGTAACTGCAGAGGGATCCCCAAGCCTTCCCAGAGCCTGTGCGCTCTCGCATCGGACAATGGGGTGGGTATCAGAGAGGGCCGCAACCAATGGCAGAACAGCTGACAGATTGCCCGATTTACCCAGCTGTAGTGCCGCAGACCGTCGTTTTTTTAATGTGGGATCGTGAAGTTCAGTAATAAGACGTGAAATATCGGCGTTACAAGCAAGAAAAATCAATGTTCGCACTCACCACCGGATTCATATACGATGATGACTTTCTGTGCGATCTCCGGAGAGAGCCGTTCCTGCACAAGATGAACAAGGGACTCGATATCTTCGAGAGGGAGGCAACCCATACTCTCCTCCCCCTTGATAATCATGTCGGTAATATACGTAAGATCTTCATCGGAGAGGCGGTTGATCCTCTGCATAAAATCTTCATTGTCTGTTGAAAAATGATTGGAAACAGGGGGAAGGATAGAATGGAACATATGCCCGGATCCCGAACAGGTGAGATCCCCACATTCCGGGGCAAGCTTTTTCAAAATCGTAATATCTTTTTCAGAAAGTTCACGAGGCATAATTATGATGTCCTTTTCAATTATTGTCTAGGTTTTAGAAGAAACGTAGCCCCTCCGAAAGGTATAGCAGTCTCGTTCTTTATTAAAAAGAATAAATCTTAGAAATATTTACTAAGCCATTTCCTGCAGCTGGCAACGACGCCAACGGAGCTTGTTGCCTTCTGGGATTTTTTGCTTTGCTGGGGTGGAGGATGGGAAATTGTCCGTTTAGGTGCCGGGGCTCCCTTTGCCGGAATCTCCTGGAGAGTACCTTTCGGTTCGTCACCTGATGGTTCAAAACCCCATGCAAACCCAATTTTGTAAGCATTTTCGTTCTGGCGGATCCAATTGGCGGCATTCATATATCCTCTATCCTGTGCTTTTTTGATCGTATCCTGGTGATCCTGAGTGAAATGTATTTCACGCTGGAGTGCGACCAGCTCTTCGTATACTTTTCCGGGGACTTTTATTTTCTCCCTGCTCATAGCTCTTCATATACGGTTATGCTGGGTTGCAATATTTAATCCTTCGGTCAAATTCGCCGAAAATGTTGAGCAATCAGTATCCGGACTGTATGAAACAGTCAGAACGCGTATCGCACTTGATTCAAGGTTTATTGAATAGTGCATTCTGTCGGGAACTGTAAAAAATATTGGGGGTAATTTGTGAACGTATGATTCAATCGAACGAAGAGAATAATCAGCCCGGACAAAGTTCTTTTAGAGATAGTAGGGTTTCTCGCGACCCGATTATTGAACTGTCTGTGCAGGAATTCAAATTGGGAAAAAGATGCTGCTATGGGGATTCGAACCCCAGTCGCGAGCGTGAGAGGCTCGCATGATTGGCCGGACTACACTATAGCAGCGTACGTGCTCAATAACATAGTCCATATTTTTACTTAAACGTGTTGATGTCAGATATAACGAATATTTACGTCGTATCTTGTGAAGTTTTTCATGGTATTGTCCGGCATGAACAACTTTATCTCGGACGTGCTTCGATTAATATAAGAATGAGTGGTCTTGAGGAACAGATCCAGGAGCTGGAGGCGGAGCTGACAAAAACTCCGTACAACAAGGCTACTTCCAAGCATATCGGGCGAATTAAGGCAAAAATCGCACG
>JGI20214J51650_10001919_pt1 | contig 13229 bp, 14 predicted proteins | sample WetSurMetagenome_FD_51650 | JGI IMG/M metagenome (IMG submission 51650) | reverse complement strand
GGTGCCCAAGATTTCCATTGTTACCCGCAAAGCCATCGGTGGGGCCTATATCGCCATGAGCTCCCGACAGATGCGCTGCGATCTCTCCTTCGCCTGGCCTTCCGCTCAGATCGCCGTCATGGGGGCGGAAGGGGCGGTGCGTATCCTGCGCAAGCGCGAACTGGCCCATTGTGAAGATCCCGGGGCTCTCCAGTGCGAGTTTGTGGAGGAATATCGCAAGCGGTTCTTCAACCCTTACATCGCGGCCAACGTGGGGCAAATCGATGAGGTGATCGAACCCAGGGAAACCCGCCCGCGACTGATTCGTGCCATGGAAGTGCTGCGCACCAAGGTGAAGCAGAACCCTCCGAAAAAGCATGGGTTGATGCCCGTGTAGGCGTGCGGCATGAAGAGAACCAGAAGGGAGTCCCCATGGGAGCACTCAACATTGGCATTCAACTAACTGTATACGGCATGGCACTGGTATTTCTGCTGCTTGCCGTGATGGCAGGGCTGATTAAGCTGTTGCTTCGATTTGACCAGACGGTGCCGGACATGGCACAGCCATCCGGCCCTCAGTACCCCGCCGGCCTCGATGCCGAGGCCCTCGCCGCCATCACCATTGCCGTCACCATGCACCAGGCCGTGCGACGTAAAGAAGCGGCGCCGGCCATGCGCCAGTACCAGCCGGGCACGCGGCCCAGCCGCTGGGTGAGTGTCGGACGCACCCTGCAGAACACGGCATGGCAGCCCGGACGGAGGAGTTCATGAGACGATACCGAATAGATATCAAAGGCAAAGAGTATGTGATTGACATCCAGGAACTTTCGGCCAACCAGTTTCGCGCCATTCTCGATGACCAGGCCTTCGAAGTGCAGATCAATTCGGACGAGGACTTGGCCGAAGCCCGCATCAGCCCGTCAATGGTTCCTCTGAGTGCCGAGGATGAGGCGGTGGTGGATCGGCCGACGGCTTCCTATCGCCCTCCCGACCCGGACACCCTCGGCCGGCCCCTGCAGGTCCCATCCCCGGCTCAACCGCCCAAGCCCGACCTCGGGGGCGCGTTGCGCGCGGAGGTCTCCGCTCCCATGCCGGGAGTGATTCAAGCCGTGGAGGTCCAGGTGGGGGATGAAGTGAAACACGGTCAGACGGTAGTCGTCCTCGAAGCCATGAAAATGAAGAACGCCATCCGCTCGCCCCGGGACGGAGTGATTTCCGAGATTCCGGTGCGCGTCGGGCAATCGGTGGGCTATGGCGACGTACTCGTCAAGTTCGGGGAGGTGGCGCCGTGACGGTCTCCTTTGTACAACTTCTGCAAGGTCTTCAAAACATTTCCCCCGGGTCGCTCCTGATGATCGCGGTGGGCTGCGTGCTGATCTACCTGGCTGTGGTCAAGGAATACGAACCCATGCTGCTCCTGCCCATCGGGGCGGGGGCCATTCTGGCCAACCTGCCGCTCTCCCCCATGATTCAGGACGACGGCATGCTCGAGGTGCTCAAACGGGCCGGCGTCGACAATGAGCTCTTCCCTCTGCTGGTATTCATCGGCATCGGTGCCATGACCGATTTTGGGCCGCTCCTGGAAAACCCCCGCATGATGCTCCTCGGCGCCGCCGGTCAGTTCGGCATCTTCGGAACCCTGATGCTTGCCCTTGCCCTCGGGTTCGACCTCAACGAAGCGGCATCCATCGGCATCATCGGCGCCATCGACGGCCCGACTTCCATCTATGTGAGCAACCTGCTGGCGCCTCACCTGCTCGGGCCCATTGCGGTCACCGCTTACAGCTACATGTCGCTGGTCCCCATCATCCAGCCGCCCATCATGCGAGCCATGACTTCACGCAAGGAGCGGGCCATTCGCATGCCGTACACCTCCCGCACCATCAGCCGCCGCACGCGCATCATCTTTCCTCTGGCGGTCGTCATTGTGGTCGGCACGCTGGTGCCCATGGCCACTCCGCTGATCGGCACGTTGATGCTGGGCAATCTGCTGAGGGAGTCCGGCGTGGTGGAACGGTTGACCGGGGCTTCGTCCAATGAAATCGCCAACATCGTGACCCTGTTCCTGGGGCTTGCCGTGGGCTCAACCATGCGGGCGGACACTTTCCTGCAAGTGCAGACCCTGGCGATTCTGGCCCTGGGGATTCTGGCCTTCGGTCTTGACACCGCAGCCGGGTTGCTGTTTGCCAAGTTCCTCAATTTTCTCAGCAATGGGCGCTTCAATCCGCTGATCGGGGCAGCCGGCATCAGCGCCTTTCCCATGGCCGCCCGCGTGGTCCAAAAGGTGGGTCAGGAAGAGGATTTCGAGAATTTTCTTCTCATGCACGCCATGGGGGCCAACACCGCCGGGCAGATCGCCAGCGTGGTGGCCGGCGGTGTCCTGCTGGCCCTCTTGGGAGCCCGCTAGGAGGCGACCAAGAACAACTTCCAGGTAGGAATTCAGGGGCGGATCTATGATTGACTTAGGGTGGCTGGGCTATATCGAATTCTCATGGACGTTTTTCCTGGCGGTGGGGAGCATCGTTCTGATCGACCTGGTCCTGGCCGGCGACAACGCGGTGGTCATCGCCATGGCGGTCAAGAACCTCCATGGCAAAAAGCGCCAACTGGGAATCATTCTGGGCGCGGCCGGCGCGGTTGTGGTTCGCGTAGCCTGCACCTTTGTGGTGGCCCAACTCCTGAACATGAGATATGTCAAGCTGGTCGGCGGCGCCGTCATTATCTGGATTGCGGTCAAACTCCTCACCGAAGGCGCCGAAGAGGAAGGCCACGAAAGGGAAGTCCACAGCATCTGGCAGGCACTCTGGGTGATTATCGTAGCCGACCTCAGCATGGGCATCGACAATATGCTCGCCGTAGGCGCCGCCAGTCACGGCAACCTGTTCCTCCTTCTCTTCGGCCTGATCCTGTCCATTCCCTTTGTGGTGTTCATGAGCACCCTGCTGGCCAAACTGATGGACCGCTACCCGATCATCCTCTGGGTGGGCGCGGCGTTGCTGGGCAAGGTCGGCGGCGAGATGATGGCCACCGACCCCTTTATCGTCGAACTGCTGCAACTGCCCCATTGGACTGAGTACGCCTCGATGGTCTTCTTTGTGCTCTTCGTCTGCGGACTGAGCAAGTGGATACTCATTCGGCAAAAAGCAGCTTTCGAAAGGCAAGAAAACGTTAATCGGCAATGACCCATCGATTCAATTGAGTAACCTGGACCCGACTTGCGCATGTGCCGCGTGGTGAATCGGCCGGATGGGACGGATTTCTCCGATGTCCAAGAGGAGGAATCGTGACGGATCGAGATTTCTTTCCTGGATGGTCCTCAGCAGCTCCAGGGCCGGATGGCCGGGAGGCTCATCTCCCAACTGGAAGGTCCCCCACTGGGTGGGGATGAAATACCTCGCCCCGAGATCATCGAAGGCATCGAGAGCTTCCGGAATGCTCTTGTGTGCGTAGTGCATGAACCAACGTGGATGGTAGGCGGTGGTCGAGATCAGNGCGTAATCGATAGCCGGGAAGCGCCTCCCGAATTCCTTATAGCCGATGAAATATCCGCTGTCGGCTCCGTAATAGACGGAGGTTTCGGGAGTCATCAGGAGGAAGCTGGCCCAAAGGGTTTCGTTGTAGCCCTGGCAGAATCGCCTCGACCAGTGTTGAGCCGGCAGGCAGATGAGCTTTTTCCCATCCCCCAAATCGATTTCCTGCCACCAGTCGAGTTCCCGAACCACGCCTTTGTGGAAAAACTCCACATATTTCTTGAGACCAAGGGGAACATAGATGCGCGAATCCGGCGGCAAGGAGCGGATGCTCTCCTCGTCGAGATGATCGTAGTGGTTATGGGAAATCAGCACATTCAGGCGCGGGGCTAATTCACTCAATTCCTCACCGGTAATCGCCGGTGGAGTGATTCGCTTGGGGAAGAGCGCCCTTTCCGAGAACATCGGATCGGTGATCCAATAATCCCCCTGAATGCGCAGAAAAAAGGTGCTGTGTCCGACCCAGACGATGAAATCCCCTTCAGGCATGTCGAGGATCCGCTTCTTCAGATCCGAGATGAATTTCGGCTGGTAATTTTTCTCCTCCTCCGAATACTGTTCCTTGCTCGATAGTCGCCATTTCAGGAGCCGCCAGAAGCCCCCTTGCTCCATGGGCATCCAGGGATTGAAATACCGCCCGTCGTCGACATGAGCGGCGTATAGTTTTTCCACACTCCGGCCTTCCACCTGCTTGCGCCATGTTGCCTCATCGAAGGGTGCGGGTTTGGGCATGCAGGAAAAAGAAATCATGATCCCCAGGATGCTAAAAAGAAAAAGGATACCTGATCTGCTCATACCCTGCTTTCCACTATGCCGGCTGTTTCAAATTGCTCGCCGATCATGCCCTGATCGATAAAGACCTCGCCGCAGCGTACGGCCGAATCGTGTTCGTCATCCTACGGACTGCAAGTTCGCTTCCGGTTGCTCTCCACCCCGCCTCACGGCGACGCAGTTACCTTCAGCTATCGGGACTGGGCACCTCCCGAGAGAGGACTTGCACCTCTCTGAACGCGCCTGCTCCCAGGAGTACTCACCCCGGCGAAGGCCGGGGTCTGGAAAAACAGTGCAAAGCCTGGATTCCTGCTTCCGCAGGAATGACGAAAAGGGGCTGTTGCATTCTTCTTGGACACGCTCCTAGGTGAACGCCGGCTATGAATCGGGCATGCCTCGTCGTAGTGGTGGCTTCCGGGATGAAGGGTAGGATTTATGCGAAAATCTCCAGAGCATGCCTCTTACCGGTGCCAAGAGAAAGACCAGCACAAAAATACCGGTGGCTACCAATACCACGGCGGCGCCTGACGCCACGTTGACGTAAAAACTGAGATAGAGGCCCGCGATTGTCGATACCGCTCCGACCGCCGCGGAGATGACCATCATGTTGGATAGGCGCTTGCTCAGGAGATAAGCGGTCGCTCCAGGGGTAACGAGCATCGCCGTAACCAGACCGACTCCCACGGTCTGCAGGGACACCACGATAGTCAGGGCAAGCAGAACAAGCATAATGGTTCGCAGGGTTTCCACCGGCAAGCGGAGAGTGGCGGCGAACAAAGGATCGAAGGATATGACCAGGAATTCTTTGTACAGCAGGAGGATGGTTATCAGAACTCCGAGCCCGACACCGGCGGTCAGGAAGAGGTCAGTGGTGCTGACGCCCAGGACGTTGCCGAACAGGATGTGCGTGAGGTCCACCGCATAGGTCTTGACCGTGCTGATCAGGGCAACCCCGGAGGCCAGGGCGGCAGCGAAGAGAACGCCGATCGCCGTATCTTCTTTAATGGTCCCCTGGCGGGAAAAAAAACCGATGCTCAACGCCACAATCACGGCTGCCACCAGGGCGCCGACAAAGAGGTTGCCTTTGAGCAGATAAGCAACTGCTACTCCCGGCAAAATGGCATGGGCCATGGCGTCACCCAGGAAGGCCATAGATCGCAGCACGACGTAGCAGCCGACAATTGCACAGAGGACGCCCACCATAAGCGACGCCGCAAGACCTCTCTGCATAAAGGCATAAGAAAGCGGCGTAAGCAACCAGTCGATCATCTCGTCATTCCTCTCTTGACTTGCCTTTGTGGATTGCCTTGTCCACCACCACGGCGCCATTGAGCAGTAGCACCTGTCCCCCGAAAGCGTCCATCAGGTGTTCGGAGGTGAGCACCTGATCCGACGGTCCATAGGCAATCAGATGACGGTTGAGCAAGAGGACATGATCGAAGTTCGTGGCAGCGAGTTTCAGATCGTGAGTCGAGACCAACACCGTGACCTCTTGTTTTTGCAGCTGATCGAAAAATGCCAGCATGGACTCCTGAGTGGCGATATCTACCCCCGTGAACGGCTCATCCATCATCAGGATGTGAGGTTCCTGCACCAGGGCGCGCGCCAGAAAAACCCGTTGCTGTTGCCCCCCGGAGAGGCTTCCAAGGGGGCGTTGCGCCAAATCGGAAATCCCCAACTGTTCAATACCCTTTGCCACAATCGCCTTATCCTCTTTGCCCGGCCGCCGCAGCCAACCCAGTCTCCCGTAGCGGCCCATCGTGACTACTTCCGACACGGTCACCGGGAACTGCCAGTCCACCTCTTCGCGCTGGGGGATGTAGGCTACGCAATCCTCGTGATGTCCCAACGGGAAACCATGAATGGATATGGCCCCGCTCCGGAGCGGCAGCAATCCTGCCAGCGCCTTGAAAAGAGTCGATTTGCCCGCGCCGTTGGGGCCGATGACGGCTACGCGAGTCCCGACGGGCACGCAAAAACTCACCTCGTCTAAGGCCGCTTTCCCGCCGTAAGCCACGGTTATGTTCTCGACCACGAGATGTGCCGGCTCATGCCAACATATTGCCGGTTTGGAACTGAGTGTCTTCAATTAGTTTATCTCCGCGGCCCGGAGCGACAACATCCTGCCTTACCTGAGCGCATTCACTATAGCCGAGGTGTTATGCTTCATCATGTCAAGGTAGCTTGGCGCCGGGCCCGAGGGGGTGCTGATCGAATGCGTGTACAAATCCGTGACCACCTTGATCCCGGTTTCTTTTGCCAACTGGCGAGCCAATTGAGGATTGGTTCCGGTTTCGAGAAAAATGGCCTTCGCACCGGTCGCCTTGACCCTGTCGGCAAGCGCCGCCAGCTGCTTGGCTGAGGGGGAGCTGCCGGTGCTGACGCTGGGCACGATGGTCCCGATGATCTTAAAACCGTAGTGATCGGCAAAGTATCCCAGACTTTCGTGGTTCGTCACCAGCAAGCGACGGTCGGGGGGAACCAGGGCGACCTGTTCGCCGATCCACCGGTCCGACTCGTTGAGTCGACCGATGTAGGCATGGGCATTGGCCGCATAGGTCTTGGCTCCACCGGGGTCGACCTCGCTCAAACCCTTCCGGATGTTTTGGACGTATTGGATCATGTTGCCGGGGACCAACCAAAAGTGCGGATCTCCTTCATGATGGTGATGTTCCCCTTGAGGTTCAGCCGAATCGGTATGGCTCATCCCGGCCGATGATTCCTCCTCCGTGCTGCGGCTGGTCAGCCCGGCCGATGCTTCAATGACTTTGTGCGCCCCGCCGGCATTTTTCAGCAGCTCGTCCAGAAACTCCTCAAAGCCGGCTCCGTTGACAATCAACAGGTTGCAGTCGGCCACTTTCCTTACATCAACCGGCGTCGGTTCAAAGCTGTGAGGGTCCACGCCAATAGGCATCAGTGCGGTGACCTTGAGTCGATCGCCCGCAACCTGCTGCGCCACATCCGCCAAAAAGGTCTCTACCGCGACCACCTTGAGCCCATCGACTCGCGGGGGTTCCGTTGCGGCCGAAAGCCTCGGGTCAGCGGCTGTCATGGGAAAAACCACCAACATGAAAAGCATGATGGTCAAAATGTACTTCATGGTAAACTCTCCTCAGCAGGGCGAAGAACAATCGGACCCGCTTTCAGACACCAAATTCTTCATCGGTCTTCTTGGACTTCAGGCAACTGTTGCAGATCCCATCCAAGCGGACCTCGACTCGACTGATCAAACCGGGGGATTCTTTGAAGAGGCCCTCTACATTCACCGAAAGCGCACTCTGATCCAAACACCGCATGTCTCCGCATTTGCTGCAATAGAAATGAGGATGCTCGGCATGGTCGGCAGCGGTTACCAGGCCATACCGGAAAGACCGGTCACCGGAGCTGATCCTCGCAACCAGCTTTCTCTCAACCAGCAAGTCCAAAATGCGATAAATAGTCACCCGGTTGATAGGATGCGAGTCCCGAAGGGACCGGCAAATCTCCCGATGACTGAGCGGGAAAGAACTATTTCCGATGATTTCCAGGACCCTCAGACGATGAGGCGTGGGAGGCAAATCAGCGTCCACCAAAAGTTTCGAATAATCCAAGGCGGGCAGCACAGCCCCCCTTTCTTTCTGGTCCGGTTCTACGAGATCCATCACTGCCCACTCCCCAATCGAAGAATGCTTTTATAACACAATGCAACACAGTTGCAAGGACATAAGGGAGGCGTCTTGAACTCTTTCCTTATCGGGAAGCACCAGAGCTTGTAAAATCCGTTTTCACCACGCATCATAGACCGGATGCGGTGCATCCGCTGAGTTGACCAGAAGTTCAGACCGGTCGTAAAATGCCAGGCAACTTGTTGTGCGGTTGCGTTATTGCTAGACTGGAATCGGTTATGAAGAAAGGAGTTGACTATTCTTGCGCTGGTTGGGTTTATTGAGTGGTCTGACATTTCGAACCTACCAGCAATGAATGGCAGGTGATCAAAATGCGGCAAGAGCTTACCCGTGAGGAACTTCTCCTAAAAATTGAATCACTGGAACAGGCAACCTCCCGGCGCAATGAAGCTGAGGAGTTCGCCGAGGCGGTCCTGAATTCACTCTCCGCTCACATAGCCATCTTGGATCGTAATGGCATCATCATCCAGACGAACCGCCCATGGAAGGAATTCGCCCAAGCCAATCAGATACGGATGCGACCGGATACCGTCACCGTCAATTATATCGACTTGTGCGAATCCGCAATTGGTGATTCCGCGGAGGGAGCGCGTGATGTAGCCGGCGGCATAAGGGCGGTCATCGCCGGTGACATCGATGAGTTCGTTATCGATTATCCCTGCCATTCCCCTCAAGAAAAGCGCTGGTTCTATATGCGCGTCACGCGCTTGTCGGGCGCAGAGACTCTGCGAATAGTCGTGAGCCATGAAAACATCACCGCCCTGAAGAAGGCAGAAGAAGCCCTTATAAAAAGAGAACTTGAACTGGAGCGGCAAACACAGAATCTCGAAGAGGCCAACACCGCGCTTAAGGTTTTATTGAGGCAGCGGGAAAACGACAAGAAAGAGTTGGAAGAGAAAGTTCTGATCAACGTCAGGAATTTCATTTTTCCATATCTGGAAAAACTCAAAAATACCCGTTTGAATGACCACCACCGAACCTATTTGGAGATAATGGAATCCCACCTTCAAGACATCATTTCACCGTTCTTATACCGGTTGCGTGCTGAGCATCTCCATCTGACGCCCCAGGAAATCCAAGTGGCAACTTTGGTTAAGGACGGCAGACCGACGAAAGAAATTGCTCAAATTCTTGGTGTTTCCGCGAATGCCGTGGATTTTCACCGGAAGAACATCAGGAAGAAATTCAAGCTAAACAACGTTAAGACCAACCTGCGGTCCTACCTGCTTTCCTTATCCAATCTGTAGCTTCACCCTACCATATTGCTGCTGATTTTCTCCTATTGCCTTATCCTCAATCGATGTCATTTTTAAAGGGGAACAACTGGGTGGGGTATGAGAAAAATGAGGTCTTGCAGTCGCTTATCAAAGGAGGTGTAATCATGTTGTGCAGTCTTTCAACAGAACTGGATGAAAGAGACCTTGGCACCATCACTGCTCTGGAGAAACAATTAGGAAAAACACTCTTGGCTTTTTCCTGTCATCCTCTGAAGCCTGCGGAAATCAGCAAGGAACAATTGGCCAAGATTCAGGAGGTCGAAAGCAAGCTGGGCATTTCATTGGTAGCCGTTAATTCCTAGCAAAAAGATTTGAGTTGAGATCGCTCAGAATGCCATAGACGTCGCACGGGGAAAGGTAGGGCTTTGCCGGAGTTTGTCATCGGTGCTCGCCCGAACTCATTTTTCCTTGAACAGACCGGCGCATCTGAGGATCACTTCACTTTGAAAGTTTGGGGGAGCCGCATGTCTCCCCCAACTATTGCGTCTCCAGGCACTACGGTAATCCTGGGCACTCCCTTTACAGGATTTTTGTCCACCAGAAGGGCACAGCCATAGGTGTCTTCCAGGATCTCAAAGGTGAGCACTTCACCGGGTTCTCCCAGGGCCACCACGCCGCCCTCTTTCATGAGCAGCAGACGATCGGCATAGAGCGCCGCGAGGTTGAGGTCGTGGGAAACTACGACCACGGTTATCCCCTCGTCGTTCCGGAGCTGGTCCAGAAGGTCCATGATCTGGACCTGATGGGCCAGATCGAGCGCTGAGGTCGGTTCATCGAGCAGCAGAATGCGGGGCTGCTGGCAGATGGCGCGGGCGATGAGGACCCGTTGACGCTCCCCGGCGCTGAGGTGGTCCAGTTTGCGCCCGGCAAGATGGGCCACATGGGTGAAATGCATGGCTCGCTCGGCGATTTCCAGATCTATTCGCTGCTCCAACCCCATCCAGGGGAGGTGAGGCGAGCGTCCCATGAGTACCACTTCCGCCACGGTAAAGGGAATATCCACCGGGGCCACTTGCGGCACCATCGCGACACATTGAGCGAGCGCCTTTCCCGAGTAGCCGCGGAGAGGGCGACCGAGAATCTGCACATCCCCCCGTTGGGGCCTAACGGCTCCAGACATGGCCTTCACCAACGTCGTCTTGCCCGAGCCATTGGGCCCGATGATGACAAAGAACTCCCCCTCGATCACGGAAAAAGAGACATCATTCAGGACGGGTCTATTTCCATACAGGAGACTCAGGTGCTGCAGCATCATTGCCGATGTCATCGCTTTGCTCGCTGGAGCAAAAAGATAAAGAGCGGCGCTCCAATGATGGCCGTGATCACCCCCACCGGCAGTTCGCCCTGAGCGGGGAGGCACCGGGCCAGGAGATCGCACCATACCAGATAGGCGCCGCCGCCAAGGATACAGGCGGGGACCAGCACGCGATGGTCGGGCCCCAGAAGAAGCCGCAGCAGATGGGGCGTAACCAGCCCGACGAACCCCAGGAGCCCCGACTGGCAAACCGTGGCACTGATCATGAGTGAGCTCACCACCACGAGAACGAGAGACACCAGGGGTACGTTCACCCCCATGCTGGCAGCCATCTCCTCGCCCAGGAGGATCAGATTCATGGGCCGGGCAAAGAGCAGCAGCAGAACAAAGCAGGGAAGCAGGATAGCTGCGAGCACCATGACCTGATTCGCGTCGGACATGGAAAGGTCACCCATCAGCCAGAAGAGGATATTGTGAAGACGAGCATCCTGCGTGAGGGTGAGGAGAAACATGATGACCGAAGAACAGAAGGCATTGACCATGACTCCGGCCAGAATCAGGGAGTCCTGTTTGAGCGACAGTTTGACGGAGGCGATAACGAGCACCAGAACGATCGTAACCATACTGCCGCCAAAGGCGAAGAGGGCCTCTCCGGGGAACCGCGACAGGCCAAGAAGGATGCCGATAATGGCACCGATGGCCGATCCGCCGGAGATGCCCAGGATGTAAGGCTCGGCCAGAGGGTTGCGCAGTATGGCCTGAAAGACGAGCCCTCCCAGAGAAAGCGTCGCTCCTGCCAGAGCGGCCAGCAGGACCCGGGGCAGGCGAATGCGCCAGACGATGCTTGCCATGGTCGAAGCCGGGTCCCCATGACCCGTGAACAGGGCAAACACTTCCCTCAAGTTTTGCCCCGTTGAGCCAATGGAAAGCCCCAACCACAGGCTGATTAAGAGAACCAGCCCCAGTGACAGGGAGACGACTAGGATACGCCTGGGGACTGACTTTGGGTGATGAGCGACGGACGGAGAGAGGGGGGGACACGGGGACGCGGGGACACGGGGGCTGAGCGACGCGGAGAGGGGCATGGCAGCACCCGGAGGTCCTCCCTGGTGTCGCTCCGATTCCTTGCCATTCCGTATCTCCCCATCAATGCCTTGTTTCCCCATCACTTCTCCCGCTTCTCCGGATCTCCCCATCTCCCCATCTCCCCATCTCCGTGTCTCCCAGTCTCCCCCACCGGACGTCACCACAACTCCGGGTGAATCAGCCGGGCGAGGAGCTCGAGCCCTTCGACCAGTCTCGGGGAAGGCCGGTCGAAGAGGTCCGATTCGACGATATAGACATGGTGGTTGCGAACTGCAGGCAGGTTGCCCCACTGGTTCCATTCGTCTCTCACCGCTTCAAACTGCTGCCCCCTGGTCATGGAAGTGATGATAATGACCTCGGGTTCCAGCGCCACCACCTGTTCCCTGGAGAAACGGGGATAGGGGGTGGGGCCGGCGGCCAGGTTGCGCCCCCCTGCCGTGGTGATGAGCTCGTCAATGAAGGTGTGCGTTCCCACGGAAACGATGGGAACGATGCCGATCTGGAAAAAGACCGTCGGCCGCTCTTCGGTATTGGCCACCCGCGATTTCACCTTCTCGATCCCCTCACGCATCTCTCTCACCAAAATCTCGGCTCTCTTTTCGGCGTTCAGCAGGCGGCCGATTTCCAAGAGAGTATCCTTGACCGTATCGAGATCTTTTGGGTTTACGGCATAGACCGGTATCTTCAACGCTTCCAGTTGTTCCGCTACCTCGCGCGGGTTGCCGTCCCGGGTGCCGAGGCAGAGGTCCGGTTTCAAGGCCACGATCCTTTCCAGGTCCGGATGCACATAGGAGCCGATCTTGGGCAAAGACCCCGCTTCCGGCGGAAAATCGCAGTGCTGAGTGACCCCCTTCAGACGATGCCCCTCACCCAGGGCGAATACGATCTCGGTAATGCTCGGTGCCAGCGACACGACTCGTTCAGGGTTGTCCGGCACCAGAACTTCCCGCCCCAATTGATCCTTGAGCAGTCCTGCTTCACCCGTGGCCGCACCCACGACGGACAAAGAGAATGCGACCCCCAAGAAAAGGATTCGTATCATGCCCCTTGTCTCCCGATTGAAGGCTTTCGCAACGCGCATTTCCTCCCCGTCATGTTCCGTATGATTTATGTTGTCGGGCTTTAACTGGTCAGTTTGAATTGGACCGGCAACACGACCCAGGTGGCCACGGCCTTGCCCCGATAGATACCGGGTTTGAATCGCCAGTGACGAATGGCTTCCAGGGCGCTCTGTTCAAAATAACCTTCAGGGTTTGCTTCGAGGATCGAAGGCCGGGAAACTTGGCCGTTCGGTTCAACCAAAAACCTCAGCACCACCCTGCCGCAAATCCCCTGCTTGCGAGCCCTCGCAGGATAGCTCGGTTCCACTCGCTGCAAAGCTTGCGGAACCTGATCCACAGCGTCGGCGAGGTACTCGCCTCCGTGCGTTCCCGCGCCGGTGGATGACCCACCCGCAGACGCAAAACCGGGACCCTCCCCTGAGCCTTTTGCGCCCTGTCCTTCACCCCCTCCGGTTCCGGCAATTTCCAACCCGTTTTCCCGGCTGGGTGTTTCTGAGCCTGACGGCAGCCCTTCGGAAGCGGCGGAGGGGGCCACCGGGCATGGCACAGGCTTGTTTACCGGCGGGGCAGTCCCCTTTTTAACCGGCTTTTCTTTGGAAGAAGAG
>JGI20214J51650_10001918_pt1 | contig 13235 bp, 4 predicted proteins | sample WetSurMetagenome_FD_51650 | JGI IMG/M metagenome (IMG submission 51650) | reverse complement strand
CGATTTCGTCGGTACGTTTCAGATGCAATCTGTTGGCGAGATGGCCCATAGAAAGTTCTTTAAGCATACTAACGCCGCGACTCAGCGGCTTGGTAATGGAGCTTGCCAGCATGAAGCCTACCAAAGAGCATAGGAAAATCGCACCCAGCGATCCCCAGAGAATTGTCATGGCGACTTTTTTACTACCGGCGGTAAACTCATCCATATAGGAGCCGGCGGCGATAATCCAACCGAATTCCTTGATATATTTATAGGCTGTTATCTTTTCCGCTTTGGTACCCTGGCGGTCCCACATATAATTGATCCAGCCGACATCCTGACCATTCATGCTTTTTGCTTTGGATGTCATCTCTTTGGCAAAATCGTTGCTTATCACGCTTTTACCTTCAGATGTGGGGTGTACTATCAGAGTACCCTCAGTATCCATCGCATACATATATCCAGTTTGGCCAATCTTGAGCGAGAGGAGGGCCTGCCTGATAAGGTCTATATCCTTTTCGGGGGCTCCGCAATAAAGGGCGCCTACAACACTGCCGCGGGTATCACGGATCGGCTCGTAGGCTCCGATATACCATTCGCCGCCTACCTGGACGCGGCCAATATGAGATTGTCCCGAACGGATTTTATCGTAAACTTCGCTGGCGAGCTTGGTGCCGACCGCTCTTTCGCCGTTATCGTTCATCACATTTGTCGAAATGCGATAGGCGGCGTCGTTCTTCACCGCGAATATTGTGGATACGCCGCCGGTGAGTTCCTTAATTTTGTCGACAATGACGAAATTATCATTGACTACATAATCGGTACCTCTGCCGGTGAGCACCATCTTATCGCCATTAATTTCCACGGTTCGGCCGCCGAAATTATTGAATACATCGCGGGCGACCAATATCGATGATTTTATTTTTTCAAGCTTTGCCTGGTATTGAGCCATACAGATGTTGTAACCTTGTGACACTACATGATCAATATCGGCCTTGGCGGTGGTTTCGAGGCTGCTCGATGCCTGGAAAAAGGAGAGGACGCCGATGAAGGAAACACATAATATGACAATACCGACTATTGATATAATAAGCTTGGCTTTTAGTCCCATGTTGAATTTCATATTTCGAGTCCTTTGCGTTAACGTGTCCATTTCAAATTTTGCTCGTTATCCATTGTCAGCATTCTATTAGAATCTGAAATAGCTGGCGAATTGGAATCTAAGGTTATCACCGGCTTTAGCGTTTAGGTATGACGTATTCATCTGCTCGCCTTCGAGGATAAGTTCGACTGATTTCTGGATCTTGAAGATGACATTGGCGAAAATCATCTTGTTTTGAGATCTCATCCCGGTTTTCAGATTGTCGTTTTTAGGATCGTCGATACCAAAGCCCGCGGTAGCTGTCCATGTACTATTGAAATCATACGCGAGCTGGCTCCAGCCTCCGATTGATTCGACATTATCAACCGATGTCGAATCGCTGACAAATCCCTGCAAAACTCCGCCGAGGAATGAATTCAGGTTCGCCCCGTAAAAGGCGCGGCTGGTGAAGCTCAGATGTCCGAACTTGGAAACCAAATCGCCATTGAGGGAATATGAATCCATGCGGTGGGATTTTACCGAGAGATCGTTGATCATTTCCTGGCCATAATGGCCGGAAGCGGAAATCGTATGATTACCTTTAGTAAACCAGATTCTGCCCATGTACCAGGGCATTCCGGTTTTCTCACCGTCGTCGACAGGATCGAGATCGCCGGCGGCGTATTCATCATATTTCACGTTACCTGCAATAGGTCTGTTAACACTAATTGCATATTTCATGGGAGCAGCTTTATAGGTTAAGCTGATTTGCGGAAATCTCATCCAGAGGTTACCACAACCGCCGTTGACTACGAAGCTTGTAGAATTCGGGAATGGTCCCGAAATCAGCGCCCAATCCTGACCGAAACGGGCTTGCCAGCTGGGATTGCCTAATTCCAGCCAGGCATGTCTCAAATTCAGAATCGGCTGTCTGGCGGCAGTAGAGGAGTTGGGGAATCCGCCCGTAAAATCAACTTCGACCAGGGCGGTTATCTTACCGCTTTTACCGAATGTCGGTCCGCCGATCTTCAGGCCTAATCTGGAATCGCGGGCATTCATAGTGAAAACATTCTGGCTGGCTTGCGGTGTATTTCCCTTATTGGCGTATAGAAGCCAATCTCCCTTGACTACTTCGGAATTATCAAACATCGATTCTAATTTGATAAATCCGTACAACTTTAAATCAAGACCCGCTGCCGCTGGTTTTGCGTCAGCCTTAACAGCTGGTGGAGCGTTTGGAGCCGGTGTGGCCGGGCGATCATTGATAACTTCTTTCAATTCGCCGGTCAGATTTTTCAATTCGGCTAAAAGCTCACTTGATGCTAGTTCACGACCGGAACCGGTCGGTGTTGTTGATTCAGTCGATAGGCGCTGTTCGATTTTGTCGAATTTCTCGGACAATGCGATAAACGAATTATTGAGCTCACCGTAACTGCCGACTGCCTTTTGCAGATCGCCGACCTGATTCTTCAACGTATCGAATTGGGCGGAATTGTCTGTTCCGCCGCCGGTGGCAATCTGTGTCTGTAACTTCGCCACGTCTTTCTTCTGCGTGGATTCGAGCTCGTTTATCTTCTTGTCGATGTTCTTCAGGCTGACTATAACATCCATTAAATCTTGTCCCGAAGATTTCGGCACAATGAGAAACAGCGCAATCAAGGCGACCGCTATTATTTGGCCTTTGTTTCTCACTTTTCCTCCATTGTTGTTCTGTTTAATTAAACAATTTCACTCGATTAATTGTTATTGGATTCTTGACACTCAATTATTCAAATTTCTATCTCTGTTCATCTGGCGATTCCCTCATATTGAATGTCACTTTCGATCATCCAATCCTGCCGATTTCCCCAGTAATTACTCTCGCCATTTGCAATTGTCGCCGCTTGCGACGCCCTACTGATTGGCTACTTCCATAATCTGTTCAATCTCCTCGTCAAATAGCATCTGTCTGATATCGAGAAGTATCTTGACATTGTCGCTTACCTTGCCTAATCCCTGGATATAGCGGCTGGATTCGCCTTTTTTGACTTTGGGCGGGGGTTCGATATCCCCGGCTGGAATATCGAGTACCTCTGAAACCGAGTCTACGATCAGGCCTACGGCCAGGCCGTTGATATTTACCACGATTATGCATGTTCTCTCGTCATACGGACGCTCGCTCATGCTGAAGCGCAAGCGGACATCGATAACAGGGATTACCTTNCCGCGAAGATTGATGACGCCCTTTACAAAATCGGGCATATCGGGAAGGTCGGTAATACTCTGAATACCGATAATCTCGGTTACGTGCCGGATCTCGATACCATATTCTTCATTGCCCATGGAGAATGTCAGGAATTTCCCCTCTTGGGTATCTTCCTGTTTCTCCTCCATGAGAAGATCGCTATCGAGCTTCTGATTTTCTGCCATGTTTTCTCCTTTCACCATATGCTAACTGTTGACTAATTCCTGAGCTTGTGGATTCTTGAACGTGCGCATACCCTGCACATATCCAGTCTCGGCCAAATCGATTATGCCGGCGATATCGAGTATCAGGCTGATATCTCCATCGCCCAGTATCGTACAGCCTGAGACGCCTTTTATATTTCCGACGTAATTGGATAATCCCTTAACTACTATCTGCTGCTGATTGATGACCTCATCGATGAACAGGCAGATAGATTTCTCTTCGTTTTCAGCAACTATGATTGTGCCTGATTCGAGATCGGCTCGGTCATGTGATATGTTGAAGAGCTCATGCACACGAATTACCGGCAGGAGTTGGCCGCGAATGTTTACTATCTCCATACCGTCCATGGTGCGGGTTACAGAGCTTTGCTTTATCTTGAATGACTCCTTAATTGAAATTACGGGGATGGTATACAAGTTACCGCCTGCCTGCACGATCATACCATCGATAATGGCCAATGTCAGCGGTATGCGGAGGATTACCATGGTGCCGCGGTCTTTCTCGCTGCGAACCTCGACCTTACCGTGAATACCCTCGATATTGCGCCGAACCACATCCATTCCCACGCCGCGTCCGGAGACATCGGTGATTTTATCGGCGGTTGAGAAACCGGGCTGGAAGATAAGCATGAATACATCTTCGTTTTTCATCTCGGCGCCGTCATTATCTATCAATCCGCGCTCGCGGGCTTTACTTAGGATTTTTTCACGATTCAATCCGGCGCCATCATCGCGTATTAATATCCAGACCTCGCCGCCGACATATTTGGCTTCGAGAGTGACACTGCCCAATGCCGGCTTTCCCTTGGCATTGCGGTCATCTGGCATCTCAAGTCCGTGGTCGATGGAGTTGCGAATGATATGAACCAGGGGATCGTTGATCTGTTCAATGACGGTTTTATCGACTTCGGTTTCCTCACCGATAATTTCGAGCGACACCTTTTTACCTGATTTTTGTCCCAAATCACGCACCAGGCGGATCATTTTTCTGAATGTTCCGGAAAGCGGGATCATCCTGATGGATGTAGACACGCTTTGGAGATCGCGAGTGATCTTATCGAGATGCATAATCGATTTTTCGAAGCGATCCAGTGGAATTCCGAGGCCTTTTATGTCGGGGTTTTGTGCGACCATCGCCTCGGCGATAACAAGCTCGCCAACAAGATCCATCAGGATGTCGAGTTTTTCGACATCCACTCTTATAGATTGACGTTGCGTATTTTTGGGTTCTTGTACTTTTCGATCGACCGCCTTATGATCATCCTCGGCTGCCGCCGCTCCTGTTGCGGCATTAGAGCTTCCTGGGCCGGCTGCCGTATCAAGCGAGGGCAATGATATCGTAGGGGCGCCACCGGCGGAGTTGGCGGGTCTGCTTTCTTCGGATTTTTCCTTATTGACTTTGCCCTGTGCCGGCTTTGCGGCCTTAGCTGCTCCACCGAGTTTGCCAGCAGCGCTTTCGAGCAAAGCTATCAATCCCTGTGTACCGGGAATAACGGGGTCTTTTCCGGCATATATATCGGAGATGCCCCCGCGCAGGAAATCAATGACCTGCAGAATAAGAGTCAAAGCTTCATCGCCATCGCCGGTGGAGCAATCTCTTAAGATATCAAGTACATTTTCAGCTTTGTGGCTGATGTTTTCGAGATCGGAGTATCCGAAAAATCCGGAATTGCCCTTAAAGCTGTGAATAGAACGGAATGCTTCCGAGATAAAGTCTTTATTGTCAGGTTCTTTTTCAAGATTGATGATTGCAGTCTCTGCTTTTTCCAGGAGTTCCTCGGCCTCGGTCACGAACTGTTTCGCCATCTCAGGTGTGACGACCAATTGCATTTTATCGGCTTCTTCAGTGGCCGGAGTTTCTTCGCTAATCGGTTCTTCGACCGCTTCCTCTATTTGCTCCTGCGGCGCCGAGGGTGGTATCGGCGTCGGCGCCTCGACAGCTTCGCCGGAGAGCGATTTGATTGTCAGATTGAGATCTTTGACAATCACTACGGCCTCATCGTCGAAACCGCTATCATCAAGTTTGGTTTCGATGCTGTTCATCATCTTGCCCATAAAATCCGTAGTTCGGTTAAGCAAGTCGATATGGCTGCTGTTGAGGGTGGCGGTACCTTTGCGGAACATGTCAAGCAATGTCTCGGCTTCATGCGTGACTTTTGCGACCGTATTCAAGTGCAAAAATCCGGCTGCGCCTTTGAGCGAATGGAATAATCTAAATATAGTGTTTAGTACTTCGGAATCGACGACGCTTGAGCTGCCCGAACTGCTTTCGAGTTCGATGAGAAGGGGTTCTACATTCTCCAACATTTCCCGGCCTTCGTCGACAAAAGCCTGGATGAATTCACCTTGTTCACTATCCTTGTAGATTCCGGACATATTCCCTTGTCCTTCCAATTTTGATTATCAGTCGCCTATTATTGATTAACCTGTAAATTTCATGTCTATACGACTATAGGCTCTATCGGCAGGGAAATATCCGTTTTAATTTTGCTTAATATATCTGAAACATGGAGGTTTATATTTATCCGAGCTTTATAGATTTGAAGCCCAAAATGTTTCAATAAATGACAGGCAGCGGGGCTTGAAACCGGAAAGATGGATTAGATTTTTTGCATCGCTTTCAGCATGTACACCATTGAGAACAGGAGTTTCTGTATTTAATGATGGCGCTCCAGACCCCCATCGCGCAAATTTAATTAATCTGTGTTTCAAAAATACGGCTGCTACCGGTTAATAACATAGATTCCCATTAATAATCGCAATCATGTCCCATTTTTAAGAGCTGTAAGCAGCCTAAAATACCTAAGAAAATATTATTAACTTATTGTGATTTGAGTCGATACAACAAAAGGCGGGTATGTTCAAAAATTAAACAGGCTGGAGTATTAATTAGTCAGGTTCGTACCATGACCTATTGNGNTTACGTGGACTATGGTTGAAACAACTAATGAGATATTCAGTGAGCCCAACACCTCAGATTTAAGGTGAAGACCTATGAGCCATGATTCAATCCCTTATTCGGCATCAGATATTCAAGCGCTCAAGTCCAGGATCGCGGAACTCGAGGCGGAAAACGGCCGCATAAATGTCCAAAGTCATCGATTTCTGCAATGTTCCGAAGCCTACCTGCATTTTTACGAGGAATCGGAAGATCCTATTTGTATTTGCGAACTTGGTGGCAAAATCTTGGGGCTTAACCGGGCATTTCTGCAAATTGCCGGCTGGGAAGCATCAGAATGCCGTGGCAATGAATTGGCATTCTTTGTTCACGATGATGATGTCGATAAATTAAAACAGCTTACCCGGGATTGTATCGAAATCCGCCCGGCCGCCCCCCAGGAAATCAGGGTGCGCACCAAATCAGGGCGTTATCTGACTTTCGGCATGCGCTTTTTTCCTTATCGCGAAAACAATGCAATCGAAGCGATCTGGTGCATTGGTAAAGACATCACCGATTACAAAAAAACCGACAGCGCTTTAAAGCGAAATCGAAGTTTCCTGAATTCGGTCCTGGAAAACGCGCCTTTTCCCATTTATATAATTTCCAGGAGCCAGCATTTACTTTCCTCAAACACTCTATGCGATGAAGTGCTTGGATTTCCTATCAGCCGTATGCAGGGCCAAAAGATAAGTTCCATATTTCCTGAAAAGATCTACCGGGAATTACATGCCGCCAATACTCAGATAATCGAAACCAGGGCTCCGAAAAGTGTCGAGGTTCACGCCGAGTTTTCCGGCCAATCGCGGCATTTTGTGATTCACAAAATTCCCATGGTCGATGATTTGGGCGAATGTGAATCTATCTGGAATTTGATGATCGATATCACTGAAACAAAAAAGCAGGAAGAGTACAGCTGGCANAAGGCGAAATTTCTATCTGGAATTGTCGGATTGACAAATGCCACCGATGTGGCCCGCTGGACATTCGAATATTTGAGAAAGTCATACCCTTGTGATTCCGGGCTCTTTTTGATAAATAAAGGAGCAGCCGATCCTCAGGTAGAAATCCTGTATAGTTTCGATACTTCAGTTGAAGGCAAGATCGAATCCGAGGAAGTAAGAGAAGTATGGGAGTTGGACAAAGACTCTTACTCGGCAAAAGTACTCGAATCGGGCAAACCTTTATTGATAAACCGCGATGAAGCGGAGATAGTTGATTGGAATCCATCGGTTGCCGATATGCTGGCATTCAATAATCGGCCATCGCGTACGTTGGTCTATTTGCCGCTCAAAATACAGGGGNGTACCATTGGAGTTATAGGTATCCAGAGCTACAGCGAAAACGCGTTTTCTGAAGACGATTTGAATATATTCGATGNGATTGCCTCCGATGCAGCGNTGGCAGTTAACTCCGCCAGGGCNGCCGAAGCTATAGAGGAGAGCGAACAGCGCTATAGAGCCATNTGGGAAAACTCGCCCATTGGGATATGCCTGACTGACAAGGAAGGTATTTATCGATATGTAAATCCATCGCTTTGCAAAATATACGGTCTTAGCAGAATGGAAATAATAGGCCGGTTCTGCTATAATGTGCCCGGCGGTACAATTGATCCCGAGATCAGGCGTAATATGTACCATGAATTATTTAATGGCGGGAAACCGTTACCGAGTACTGAATTTGAGTTTTTCTGTCCTGACGGTAAAGCTATCTGGATAGAAGCCAGCGCCAGTATCATTCGAAAAAAGGGCAAGCCGCATCTCATGCTTATGATGGTGAATGATATTACTGATAAAAAGTCNTCCGAGCGAAAAATAGCGTTGAGCGAGGAACGTTTCAAGCTTCTTTTTGAAAATGCCCCGGATATAATATATTTCACAGACATCGAGGGCAANATTATTGACGCTAATCGCTATACATCAAAAATAGTTGGAATCGAAAAATCCGAATATATCGGGAAAAAAATCACGGAATTAGGCATTTTCAGTCCGGAGGAATGCCAAAGGATCAAGGATAGGTTCGCAACATTGAAGGTAGGCGCGGAATTTGGACCGGAAACTTTCAGTTTCATTCGTCAGGACGGGCAAAAAGTGGTATTGGAGGCAAGGGTCTATCCTGTTCAGATAAACGATCAAGTAATAATAATGGGAATTGCGCGCGATATAGGCGAGCGTATCAAGTCCGATGAAGCGTTAAGGCAATCGGAGGAAAGATTTTCAGCCGCCTTTAAGGCCAGCCCGGCGGCACTTTCGTTATCCAGGCTCGATGATGGATATTTCATAGCCGTCAATGATAATTTTATAGCCACCACAGGATATACCCGTGAAGACTTGATTGGAAATTCTCGATTGCATTGGGACTATACCCCAATCCGGCGCTGAGAGATGAATTTCTCCAAATATTATCTAATAATGGAGTAATTAGAAATTTTGAAATGGATATTCGAGATAAGAACGGCAGAAAAAAGAATGTTCTTTTCTCCACCGAAGTAGTCGAACTCGATAATGATAAACTGATACTGGCTTCCCTGGTCGATATCACCGAACGTAAGCAATCGGAAAGGGCTATTATCCGTTCAGAATATATCAGCCGCTCCCTTCACTCCACATTTGTAAAAATGAATAAATGCACGGATTATCTGCAAACGATGGAGCCGTTGCTTCATGCTGCTCTCGATATCTCGGGGCTGGAAGGCGGCGGAATATATCTCATAGAAAACGACTCCGCGCGACTTTGCATACATCACAAACTCCCGCAAGCGTTCATAGATGTCGTCAAATCAGTTCCCCTGGATGCGGAATTTGCCCAAATGATATTGAATTCGGAAAACAATCTAAATTCTATAACGGAATTTCCCGCAATCAGGGATCTTTGCCGGCATTTCGGGTTTGCTCATGCATATTCAATTCCCCTGAGAACAAGCGACGGCCAGCCAATTGGATTTATGAATCTGGCTACAAGCCGCTCAGAGGAACCGGAAAAGGGCGACTTGAATGCGCTGGCTATCTTGGCTCAGGAAGCTCAGACTCTGTTTCACAGGATTAAGACCGAACAGGAATTGCATTTATCTGAAGAGAGATATCGTAGAATTGTAGAAAACGCTACGGAGGGGATTTGGGCTCTAGACCGCGACCTGAAAACATCGCTTGTTAATCCCAAAATGGCGGCAATATTGGGATACACTCAGGAAGAGATGATTGGTGTTCCAGTATCGGCGTTTATATTCCCGGAAGATATCGAAGATCACAAGATGCATATGAATTTACGAAAGAGCGGCGGAGATGACGATTATTATCGTCGGTTCCGTTGTAAAGACGGCGGCGGCCGCTGGTGCAACGTCTCGGCGACATCATTGAAAGACAGTAACGGTGATTTTGCTGGAACATTCGCCATGTTTACGGATATTACGGCTCGCCGAAACATGGAATTGGCACTTGCCGAGAGCGAACGTAAATTCCGCGAGATGGCCGAACAAATCAATGACGTATTATTTGTGGCAAACGCAAATGGTAAAATTACTTATGTTTCGCCATCATGCGCGGCAATATTTGGCTGGCAGCCCGATGAAATGATCAACAAGTCGTTTAATTCGTTTATTCACGAATCTGAAACCGCATTACCTTCAATAGAGAATACCGAATCATTCAAGAATCTGGAATTATTATTAAGACGTAAGGATGGCACCACTTTCTCAGGGGAGCTAAATGCGACAATCAGGCTCGAAGAGGGCAAATTTGCCGGTACAATCGCTGTTATGCGAGATATCAGCCAGAGGAAATTAGCCGAGAAGGCGATTAGAGAAAGAGAATCAAAATTATCAAGCATCTTCCGCGCGACGCCGGTTGGTATCGGGGTAGTAGTGGATCGCATTATAAAGGAAGCCAATGAACGCTTGAGCGCGATGACAGGGTATTCGAGAGATGAACTTATCGATATGTCCGCCCGGATCTTATACCTGACAGAGGAAGAATTCCAATATGTCGGCAAAGAGAAATACCGCCAGATTATGGAATCTGGAATCGGTTCAGTCGAAACCAGATGGAAGAGGAAAGATGGTACCTTAATCGATATTCANTTAAGCTCTTGCCCGGTTAATCTTGCCGATCACTCCCTCGGCGTAACATTCTGCGCTCAGGATATCAGCGAACGCAAGAAAACGGAGCGAGAACTTCGCGAAAGCGAAGAACGGTTCAGACGACTGGTTGAAACAGCCCCAGATGGAATTTTCATCCAGACGCAGGGGCAGTTTGTTTACGCCAACAACGAAGCCATTAGGTTACTGGGAGTTTCGAGCGCCGACCAGCTTACNGGAAAAGATATTGTTAACTATTTCCATCCCAAACACAGACAGCAGATCCTCGATAGAATATATAAGTTAAATATCGAAAAAAAATCGGTTCCCTTACTCGAAGAGGAAATTCTACGGCCCGACGGCACCATATTACCGGTAGAAGCCTCGGCTATTCCATTTGCGTTTGAGGGCGGCCAGGGAGCATTGGTATTTATTAGAGATATTGCCGAGCGCATTACAGCCGAAAAGGCGTTACGAGAAAGCCGCGAAAGATTGACGGAGGCGCAAAAAATCGGGAAGATAGGCAATTGGGAATTTGTAATAGATACCAAGGCGCATTACTGGTCTGATGAATTATATCGTATTTTCGAACGAGATCCGGCGCTTGGTCCGGAAAAGTACCTGGATCAGGCCAAGTATACTACCCGTGACGAGTTTGAGCGCTTTATCGATGGAATCCGCAAGGCAATCGATAAGCATGAAGAATCAAATGTGGCGCTTGAGTGTAATTTGCCAAGTGGNAAAGTAGTATTTCTCGATATTACNATCAGGATTGCCTGTGATGAAAATGGCAAATTAATTAAGCTATTTGGGACCATACAGGATATAACCGAGCACAGAAAAACTGTCGAAGCTCTGCGCGTAAGCGAGGAGTTCAACAGGGCGATTATCGAGCATTCTCCGCTGGGAGTATCTGTAAGGGCTCAGGATGGCAGATTGTTAAGCTATAATACAGCATGGCTCAATATATGGCGCAAAAAGGAGTTCCCGCCTACTTACCCCATTGACGCCCCGCGGGGCTCGCTGACTTACGACAGGCACGATGATTATNTGGGAGAGTGGAAATCCAAGGTTAAGGCCATATATGAAAAAGGCGGCTACCTGTTCATCCCCGAACTAANGCTCCTATATCAGGATGAACCATCAAGGTGGCTGTCCCAGCATTTTTACGCCCTTAAAGATCAAAGCGGACAAGTAGAAAGAGTTGTTGTGCTGACCGAAGATATCAGCGAAAGGAAACGTGCCGAGGAATCCCTGCGGGAAAACGAGCAGAGATATAGAGGGCTGTTCGAGGGTGCCTGGGACGCTATATTTATCGCCGATGCCGAGACCGGCATCATTCTGGATGCCAATACCGCCGCCTCGCGTATGATGGAGTGCTCTATAGAACAGCTTATAGGATTACATCAAACCAGATTGCATCCAGTTGATGAAATTGCGCGCTATAAGGATATATTCTCGCGACAAGCTAAAGGAACGGAATTGGACAACTCAACTTTCACGGGTGAGTTGCCCGATATGTCGGTAATTACATTTGCCGGAAAACGGATAGCTGTCGAGATCAGTTCAAGCAATATCATCCTGCCTAATGGTCGAAAAGTTGTACAGGGAATATTCAGAGATATCACGGAACGAAAACGTACGGAAGCCGCACTGGAACAGGAAGCCATCAGACGTAGGGTGCTCATAGAAAAGTCAAAGGACGGTATTGTAGTATTGGAGGAGAGCGGAAAGGTACTCGAGGCCAATGAACAATATTGCACCATGTTGGGATATACACCCGATGAGATCCTTAATCTAAGTGTTTGGGAATGGGATTATAAATGGAGCCGCGAACAATTGCTGGAAACTTTGCGAGTAATTGGGCCAGAGGGCGATCAATTCGAAACTCAACATATCAGGAAAGACGGCTCTATATACGATGCCGATGTGAGTATCAACGGAGTGATTGTCGGCGGGAGAAAGTTGATTTTCTGTGTCAGCCGCGACATAACCGAACGTAAAATAGCCGAATCCGCTCTGCGCGATTCGGAAGAGAGATTCCGAACAGTTTTCGAAAATGCGACNATTGGCATATACAGGACAACCCCGGATGGCCGCATAATAATGGCAAATCCCGGGCTTTTGCAAATGCTTGGTTTTGGCTCTTNCGAGGAATTGGCGCAAAGGAATCTCGAATCGGAAGGATATGAGCCGGGCTATTCCAGAAGTGTTTTCAAGAATCTCATGGATCAGGTAGGGGTGGTTTTCGGACTGGAGTCGCATTGGAAAAAGGCGGACGGAAGCGATATCTGCGTAAGAGAAAGCGCCAAGGCCATAAGAGATAAGGCTGGCAATATCCTGTTCTATGAGGGAACAGTGGAAGATATTACGGAAACTAAAAAGGCAATCGAAGCCTTGATGGCCTCCGAAGAAAGATACCGGCTGCTCATTGAAAACGCAACCGATGCCATAGTAGTCTCGCGAGATAACCANATCATTTATGCCAACAATCGACTCTCCGAAATACTCGGTTATCCGCAGGATGAAATAAAATCTCCCAGACTGTTCACATATATTTATCCTGAAGACGCGCCTGTGTTGATTGAACGGCAGAGGCAAAGACTAACTGGTCACGATGCCGCCAATAATTATGAATTCAGGATGATTGCCAGCGATGGCAGCATAAAATGGCTTAACATAAATTCTCTGGGGTTAATCTGGGATGGCGCTCCGGC
>JGI20214J51650_10001916_pt1 | contig 13245 bp, 8 predicted proteins | sample WetSurMetagenome_FD_51650 | JGI IMG/M metagenome (IMG submission 51650) | reverse complement strand
ACACCCTTATCCCCATCACCAGAATATCATCGACCTGCTCTTCGTACCTGCGCCATTCGAGGTGTTTTTCCACAAGCTTCCTTTTGATTTCTTCTGCAGGCAGGTGGCTTGATTCGGCCAGTAGCTTCTTGAAATTTTTGGAGAGGAACTTTCCACCGTCGGCTCCTATCTGATCGAAATACCCGTCGGAAAACATATAAATCATTGTTCCCCGGGCAACAGTTATTTCGTTATCAGCAAAACTCTGCTCACTGGGATAAATACCCACCGGGTTTCGTGTGGCTTTGATTTCGGAGAGCACACCTCCGGAGACATGATAGAGAGGATTTATTGCACCGGCATATCTAACCTTCCTGCTATCCTTGTCAATGATACACAATGCCATGTCCATACCATCCCGTGATTCTCCCTCACGGCCTGTCTGCCTCAGCGACTCCTTTATCCTTTCCCTCATTGTATCAAGGATATGCCCGGGGGTGAATGTTCCCTCAAGGATATTTCCAAGATTTCTGTTTATCGTATCCGAAAGCAGGGACATCCCGAGCATGCTCATGAAGGCACCCGGAACACCATGTCCCGTACAGTCCGCAGCACAAGCCAACACCCTTGAATTATCAAGCCTTTTAATCCAGTAGTAATCTCCGCTCACAATATCACGCGGCAGGTAGAGAATAAATGAATCGGGGATTGTCTCTTTAATGACTTCTTCAGGTGGCAGCATGGCACTCTGAATCCGTCTTGCATATTTTATGCTGTCAGTAATTGCTGCTTTTTGTTCTTCAACCACTTCCTTCTGATTTGCAATCTCAGCTTTCTGTTCCGACAGGAGCCTGTTGTCACGCTTTTTAACGGCAAGGCTTCTGAATATCACTAAAATAATGATAGCCAGGAGCAGGGCTCCAATTATAAGTGAATTGCGGCTCGATTTCAATAACTGCTGATCCTTTCGGAGAAGCTCATTCTCCTTCTCCTTCTTCTCAGTTTCAAATTGTGTCTGAAGCTTCAAAATCTGACCCTGCTTCTCAACATTCATTATTGAATCATTGGCATCTGAATATTTATTGTAGAATGCAAAGGCAGTTTTAAAATCTTTCAGGTAAGATGCTGTGAGGGCAAGCTCCTTATATGTAGCTGTGAGAGCAAGGGGAGAACTTGTCTCCTCAGCTATCTTCAGGGCTTCGGGAAGTAACCTGGCTGCCTCACTATGATTGCCAATGATATTATATTGCCTGGCTATAGCGACAATGGAAATTGCAATATTTTCATAATTCCCGGTTTCAGTATAAAGGTCCAGGGCACTTTTATATCTGGCGAGAGCAGAATCAGTCATTATCCTTTTTTCATAAATCTGTCCCAATGAAAAGAGTGCATTTGCCACATCTCCCTTGCTTTGTAACCGATGTCCGTATTTTAGCGCCTGCCTGTAAAACCAAAGGGCTTCATTATCCCTGTCGAGACGAAGTGAAGTCTGGCCAAGGGAAAGATATACCTTCAGAAGCCCGTAATCGTTCTTTTCTCTTTCGTATAATTTTATTGCCTCTTCATTATACTCTAGTGATTTGGAATAGTTTTCCATGGCAAAGTAAACGTTTGCCAGACTCGTTTTTGCATAAGCTGTCAGCTTTGATGATCCAATGCTTTCAGAAATTTCCCGGGCTTTGAAATAGAAGTTCAGGGCACTGTCATATTTCTGGAGGTTTTCGTATATGGTACCGATACAGAAAAGTGAAGTTGCCTCTCCTTCCTTTCTTCCTATCCGGGTATTGATTGCGAGTGATTTACCGTAATAACCAAGTGCCTCCCGGTAATTATTCCTGCTATGCGAAATGATGCCAAGGTTGTTGTAACAGATTGCACATCCGGTAGCGTCATTTATTCCGGTAACTATATCCAGTGCCTTCAGGTTGAAATATTCAGCAGAATCGAGATTCCCTTTTGTAACTTCAATATTGCCAAGCTGGGTAATTGCATAGCCGGTTCCTTTAGTGAACCTGATTCTTCCCGATTCATTCAGTGCTTTATTCGCCCATACTGACGCTTCATCAATATTGCTGAACTGAAGCTCATGTGAAATTCTTGTCATTAAAAGGACCCGGGAGGTATCACTTTTTTCCTCAGACAACACCATTTTCAGGCTATCTGATTTGCTCAGACCCTGTCCGCTGCAGACAAATGCCAGCATTATGATCTGTAGCGAGAAAATCAATCGCTTCATTGAAATTGTTTTAGATTAATTTACATTGTGTCACGCGATTGAAATTTACTAAATATTTTCCTGATGCCAAGAGGTAACTTTCTGCGGTAATGATTTCCCGTTAATTTATATACATTTGCCAAAATTTGTTTTATGATCACTAACGAACAGATAAAAGACCTTTCGGGACGCCGTGATGCGTTGAGGAGGTATCTTTGACATCGACGGAAAGCTGAAACAAATAGCTGAGAAGGAGGAGATATCCCGTCAGCCAGGTTTCTGGGGCGACCCGAAACAGGCAGAAGAACTCCTCAAAGGCATTTCCCAGCTCAAAAGCTGGACCTCTGATTTTGACAAAATTTCAGGGGCAATCGACGACCTTACCGTAATAAATGACTTCTTCAGGGAGGGCGAAGCTACTGAACAGGACCTCGATTCTGCCTATGAAACATGTCTCACACTGGTTGAAAACCTCGAGGTCAGGAACATGCTCCGTAAAGAGGAAGATCAGCTTGGTGCCATACTGAAAATAAATTCAGGTGCCGGTGGTACTGAAAGCAACGACTGGGCTGCGATGCTGATGAGGATGTATTTGCGCTGGGCCGAACGAAACAATTACAAGACCCGTGAACTCGATTTCCAGCCCGGCGATGAGGTGGGAATTAAATCTGTAACCATAGAAATTGACGGGGAACAGGCATACGGCTACCTGAAAAGTGAAAACGGCGTTCATCGGCTTGTCAGGATTTCACCATTCAACGCTCAGGGAAAAAGGCAAACGACTTTTGCCTCTGTATTTATTTCACCGCTTGTCGACGACAACATCGAAATCGAGATAAACCAATCTGATATAACCTGGGAAACATATAGGTCGTCGGGCGCCGGAGGACAGAATGTGAACAAGGTTGAAACAGCCGTCAGGCTCAGGCACCATCCATCTGGGATAGTGATCGAAAACCAGGAGACAAGATCCCAGCTGAACAATAAGGAGAACGCCATGCGAATCCTTAAATCGCAGCTGTATGAGATCGAACTCAGGAAGAGAATGGATGAACAGGCCAAGATCGAGGGCGAAAAGAAAAAGATAGAATGGGGATCACAGATCAGGTCTTATGTACTTCATCCATACAAGATGATAAAAGACCTGAGAACAGGACATGAGACAGGAAATGTTCAGGCAGTGCTTGACGGTGACCTGAACGACTTCATTAAGTCGTACCTGATGGAATTTGCAGGAAAATAAAATGGAACCATACTTAAATCTACAACGATATTATTAAATGGCGAAAAAGGGAAAACTGATGGAAGAATTTCCGCCGGTCAGCAGGCAGGAATGGATAGACAGGATTACTGCCGACCTTAAGGGAGCTTCATTCGGGGAAAAAATGGTGTGGAAAAGCCCGGAAGGATTCGGGGTGATGCCATTTTACCTAAGGGAGGATCTCGAAAAGTCGGAACATATCAATCTGAATCCTGGTGAATATCCCTTCGTGAGAGGAGACAAGACTTCAGGGAACAAATGGAGAATAAGACAGGATATCGAAGTTGACAACTACAGGGACGCAGGTATAAAAGCCTCAGCGCTGACAGATAAGGGAATCGATTCCATTGGCTTTATTCTTAAAGACCCTGAAAAGGTAAATATTGAAAACTTCTGGCTCCTTCTTAACGGAGTCGACCCTGAAAAAACCGAAATAAGTTTTTATCCTTACGGCAAGGCTAAAGAAACAGTAACAATCTTTCAGCAGTTCATAAAGGAGAAAGGTTGTGATACTGAGAAGGTTAAAGGAGCTGTTGAGGCAGATCCCATTGGCAGGCTGCTGGTAAATGGCACTTTGTGCATACCTGTTGAACAGGGAATTGACTACCTGGCTGAAACAGCTAAACTAACCATGGAGTTGCCGGCATTCAGGGCGATCCACATAAGGTCATCAGAACTGCGAAATGTGGGCGCAGGTATTGTAACAGAACTTGCATTTGCCATAGCAGCAGGAACTGATTATATCATCAGACTTGAGGAACGGGGTTTAGCACCTGAGGCAATAGCAGCACGAATCAGGTTTTCATTCGGAACAGGTTCTTCTTATTTTATGGAGATAGCCAAGCTGAGAGCTGCACGCCTTCTCTGGGCTGCAGTCATGAATAAGCTGGCACCGGGCAGCGTTGAAGCTGCAAGAATGGAGATACATTCGGTTACCGAAAGAATAAACAAATCTGAATCAGATCCGCATATGAACATCCTGAGGACTCAAACAGAAGCTATGTCGGCTATTCTGGGCGGAACAGATTCACTTACCATAGAACCATTTGATATGGTATCGGGAAACAGAAATGATTTTCCTGAACGAATAGCACGTAACCAGCAGCTGATTCTCAGGGAAGAAGCATATTTCGACAAGGTTGCCGACCCTGCAGGTGGATCATATTATGTTGAGGCGCTTACGAGCCTGCTGGTCTCAGAAGCATGGAAACTGTTCCTGGAAATTGAAATGAAGGGGGGCTGCCTGAAAGCTGTATCAGCAGGTTTTATTGCATCAAGGATAAGGAGTGATTCAGAAAAGCTTCAGAAATCAATAAGGGGCCCGGTTATTTCTATTCCTGATTCAATTGATACCGGAGGGCCTGTCAGGGATCGCAAGGCCTATAAATTTTTACCTGGTGATGTTTCCATTCCTGGGCAAGGGAAGAATGGCAAAGAATCCGGATCAGACACCTGGCTTTCAGCTGAAGGGATAAAAGTTAAGCCGGCATACTCTGAAAAGGATATTGAAGGTATGGAACATCTTGCTTATGCAGCAGGGATTCCACCATTCCTTCGTGGCCCATATTCCGGCATGTATGTACTCCAGCCATGGACGATAAGGCAATATGCGGGATTTTCTACAGCAGAGGATTCAAATGCTTTTTACAGGCGCAACCTTGCCGCCGGGCAAACCGGATTGTCTGTGGCATTTGACCTTCCGACACACAGGGGTTACGACTCTGACCATGAAAGGGTAAAAGGCGATGTGGGGAAAGCCGGTGTTGCCGTCGATTCGATCCTCGATATGAAAATCCTTTTCGACCAGATACCTCTCAACAAGATGTCGGTGTCGATGACCATGAATGGAGCTGTTCTGCCAATAATGGCATTCTACATTGTGACCGCCCTTGAACAGGGAGCTAAGCTTTCGGAACTTAATGGAACGATCCAGAATGACATCCTCAAGGAGTTCATGGTGAGGAATACATATATTTATCCGCCTGAATTCTCAATGCGGATTGTATCAGACATATTCGCATATACGACTGCCCATATGCCGAAATTCAATTCGATAAGCATATCAGGCTATCATATGCAGGAAGCAGGTGCGACCTGCGACATTGAACTGGCATATACTCTTGCCGATGGTCTCGAATATCTCCGTACAGGTATAAAGGCAGGGCTTGATATCGACAATTTTGCTCCAAGACTCTCTTTTTTCTGGGCTGTCGGTATGAATCATTTCATGGAGATAGCAAAGATGAGGGCAGCAAGGATGCTCTGGGCGAAGATTGTAAAAGGATTCAATCCAAAGAATCCAAAGTCGCTTGCACTCAGGACACACAGCCAGACATCTGGGTGGAGCCTGACCGAGCAGGATCCCTTCAATAATGTGGGAAGGACATGCATCGAAGCAATGGCCGCTGCCCTGGGTCATACCCAGAGCCTTCATACCAATGCCCTCGATGAAGCCCTGGCGCTTCCGACAGATTTCTCTGCCAGGATTGCAAGAAATACCCAGAAATATCTCCAGGAGGAGACTGATATATGCAGGGCCGTTGATCCATGGGCAGGATCATATTATATCGAAACTCTTACCCATGAAATAGCCGGTAAAGCCTGGAATCACATTATGGAAATTGAAAGTCTGGGCGGCATGGCAAAAGCTATTGAGCTGGGAGTTCCAAAAATGAAAATAGAGGAGGCAGCTGCAAGGACCCAGGCTAAAATTGACTCGGGAGTCCAGACAATTGTAGGAACAAATAAGTTCAGGCCAGACAGCGAAGAGCCACTCGAGGTGATGGAAGTCGATAATACTGCAGTCAGGGAATCTCAGATCAAACGTCTTGAGATTTTGAGAAACAACCGCAATGAAGCTGAATGCCAGGCAGCACTCGAAGCACTTACCGAATGTGTCAGAACAGGCAAAGGCAATCTTCTGGAGCTGGCCGTGGATGCTGCATCTAAGCGCGCCAGTCTTGGTGAAATATCAAATGCATGTGAAAAAATAGTCGGGAGGTATAAAGCCGTGGTAAGAACAATTTCAGGTGTTTACTCCTCTGAATACAAGCAGGACAAGGAGTATGAGGAAGCCAGGGCGCTTGTCGCCAGGTTTGCCGAAAAAGAAGGGCGTCAGCCCAGGATAATGGTTGCCAAGATGGGGCAGGACGGACATGACCGGGGAGCCAAGGTTGTCGCAACCGGATATGCCGACCTTGGTTTTGACGTTGATATCGGACCACTGTTCCAGACACCTGCAGAAGCTGCCAGACAGGCAGTTGAAAATGATGTCCATGTTCTTGGAGTCTCAAGCCTTGCTGCCGGACACAAGACACTGATACCTGAAGTAATTGCTGAGCTTAAGAGGCTTGGGAGAGAGGATATTCTTGTTATCGCAGGCGGAGTTATACCGCCTCAGGATTACAAGTTCCTGTATGATGCAGACGTTGCTGCAATTTTTGGACCCGGCACCTCTATTGCCAGAGCTGCCAGTCAGATCCTTGAGATACTTTTACATTCCGTTGACGAGAAATAGCATTTCAAAAATGAAAAAACTACTGATTCTTTTGATTCCTGTTATGTTAATTTCATTTTCCTGTAAAACCAGTAAGCCTGCGGTACAGGGTTCAGTTGTTGCACCCGAAGCTCAGGCTCAGGTTTCTCCTTATTTGAAATATACTGACCAGACTACATGGCTGCTTGGCTATTTCAAGCGTGAGCAGATGTACCGCACTCCTCACTGCGAGTGGTATCTTACAGGCTATGAAAATTACACTCCTGCCGACAGTATTGTTAAAAAATTAACAGCACTTGGAACAGAAAATGTTACTATCAAAATTGTGATGGGAACCTGGTGCCCTGACAGCAGGCGGGAGGTTCCACGGTTTATGCATATTCTTGACCTCTGGAAAATGCCTCAGGAGAGTGTTACCTTTATCGGAGTTGACGANGCCAAGATATCTCCTGTGGGAGAATATGTCGGNCTGGGNATACAGAGAGTGCCGACCTTCATCATTTATAAAAATAATATTGAAGCCGGACGCATCATTGAAAATCCNGTAACGTCTTTAGAGCAGGATATAGTAAATATTCTGAAAAGGAATGAAAAACAATAAATAGTTTGAAAAATGGAAGAAATAAGAAATAACTCCGGACAAAACCTGGGCGTCGCAGCGCTGGTCACTGCGATCCTGACCTTTGTACTGGCGGTCATTCCCTGTGTCGGACTGGTCGCAATCATCCCGGGTATAATTGCCATCGTTCTGGCAGCTGTTGGCCTCTCGCAGGCGTCAAGAAACAATGCCCCCAGTGGTCTGCCTCTGGCAGGTCTGATTATCGGCATTGTTGCAGTTATGATATCCTTCTCACAGATTTTTGTGGCTGGTAAAATTGCCAGAAAGGCAGATAAATGGCCCAATAAAATTGAAGATATTGTAAATGACGTGCAGGATAATGTAAAGAAGAGCATTGAGGATGCCAATGTTTCAATTAAGGTTGATATAAACGGAGATACTGTGAAGATTGTAACTACGCCGGAAAAGGAGAGCAAGGAAAAAACCCTCGAGGATCTTGAAAAGGAAGATTCGACATCTGCATCATCCAAGAATAAATAAGTAAATGCGGGTAACGGTAAAAAATGAACCTTACCTGGTAATCAATATAATCCTTGCCGGGGTGATAGTGCTGATAATGGCCTACTCCGGCATTTTTTCTCCCGTTAAGAATAACTACCCGGTTGTCTGCATTCATGAGAAGATAACCGGAGAACCATGTGTATCATGCGGACTGTCACATAGCTTTTCGCTCATCCTCAGGGGGAAATTTGATGAGGCATACAGATGGAACCATTATGGCATGAGAATATTCCTCTTCTTTGTCGGGGAGCTTTTTCTGAGAATATTTTTTTCACTCAGGTATGTCAGGTACACAGAGACCAGGGAACAATTAATAAGGCTCGATATCTGGAGTTCGGCGTTAATATTCTTTATTGCTTTTCTTCCTTTTCTCAATTATATAATAAAGTTCTGCTGATGCACGGTTTTTCAGCCGTGAACGAAGAGTCCTGATTTCTTATGGAACCTGATAGACAAATCAGAGCCGGAATGCCAGTAATGCTCAGAATGAGTTTAGAATATCATATAAAAGCTCCATTTCGAAGCCTCGGGAGAGTCCAAAACGCATCAGCTTTCCCCTGAAATCATATTGGTTTTTTGCTTTGATTTTTTTTCTCTGTAATTCCAGCAGGCTTCTTGCAGCTTTTCTATAGGTCTCATCATCGATGCACTCCATAGCTTCTCTTATTATTGCCTGGGATATCTTCTTTGATTTAAGGTTGAAGGCTATCTTAACCCTTCCCCACTTATTATAATTGAATTTATCCCTGACATAAGCTTCGGCATATCTCCTTTCATTCAGGAAATTCTCCTTTATCAATGCTGAAACGGCTTTTTCAGCCTCGTTGGCGCCAAGCCCCCATGTGATTAACTTAGATCTTATATCCTCTGGCGCATATTCCCTCCCCGAGCATAGCGCCATTGCCTTTGACAAGGATGCGGAATACAGGTTTGCTTCACTCATTTTAAAGCTTTGATAAAACGATTCTTACCGTTGAGATCGCGAATTACAGTTACCCCGGAAAAGCCAAAAGAAGCAACCAGCGATGCAGTCTCAGATCCGAGAGCTTCATTTATCTCAAAATACAGGCGGCCACCCTTTGGCAGAATATTTTCAGCAAACCTGAGAATGGCCGAATAGTACCTGAGAGGATCGTCATCAGGCACAAACAGAGCTGTGTGAGGCTCAAAACCCAGAACATTTTCCGACATCAGCATTTTTTCAGATTCCCGGACGTAGGGCGGGTTGCTGACCAGGATGTCATATTGGCCGTATTTCCCGGGGACTGAGATGAAAATGTCGTCCCTGATAAAAGTTACCTCTGTATGGTTAATCTTATTATTTTCTTCAGCTGTTGCAAGCGCTTTTTCGGAAATATCGGATCCGGTAACTGAGCTTCCCGGCAGGTTTAAAGCGAGAGCTATGGCAATAGCCCCTGATCCTGTTCCGATGTCTATCAGTGAGCCCGAAAATCCCTTGTTTTCCTTAATTATCAGGTCAACCAGTTCTTCGGTCTCAGGCCTTGGAATGAGGGTTGCAGAATTTACCTTTATTGTACAATTGTAAAAAGTTGTTTCTCCAAGAATATACTGAATTGGTTTTCCCTTCCTGAGATCACGGGAGATAGCGATGATTTCCTTCGCGAAAGACGGCTGAACAATTGTTCCCGGATAGGCAGCCATCTGCAACTTTGTATAACCAAATTTAGTCTTGATAATACTGGCAAATGCAGATATTTCACTGGCAGGGTACAGGTCCTTAAGTTCCTCAGCCAGGTAAATATTAATATCTTTTATTGTTTGTATCTTGAGACCCATTGATCAAAATTAACTATTTCGGCAGAATGTGGGAGGAAGAAGACATAAAATTCATGACGAGATGCCTCGATCTTGCACGTGGAGCCGAGGGTATGACTTATCCTAATCCACTTGTCGGATCTGTAATAGTGTGCGAGGGACGTATCATAGGAGAAGGCTATCATATCAGAGCAGGGGAAGCACATGCTGAAGAAAATGCAATAAACTCGGTCAGTGACAAGAGAAAGTTAAGGGAGTCAACCTTATATGTAAGTCTCGAACCCTGTTCTCACTTCGGGAAGCGACCACCCTGCGCCGATCTGATCATTTCATCGGGAATAAGGAAAGTTGTGGCAGGGACACGGGATACTAGCAGCAAGGTTTCAGGTAAGGGATTTGATAAATTGAGGCAGGCAGGTGTCGCAGTAGTTGAGGGTGTTCTTGCCGATGAATGTCGTTATCTGAACAGGAGGTTCTTTACATATAATGAGAAAAGGCGCCCATATATTATCCTAAAATGGGCACAGAGCGCCGATGGATTCATAAGTCCGCCTGTTGAAGCGAAGACAGAACGAAAGCCAACCTGGATTATCGGCAAAGCGGAGAGGGCAATGGTTCACCGATGGAGAGCATCTGAGCAATCCATTCTTGTTGGCGCCGGTACGCTGCGCTCCGATAATCCTGAGCTTAATGTAAGAGACTGGACAGGTAGTAATCCGGTCAGGATTGTTCTATCAGGATCGGGTAACCTCGAGGGTTTGATACCCCTCTTCAGAACAAATGGCACAAATATTGTGTTTACATACAGTGAAGCCTGTAAATTAAGTGATAGTGAGGTTGTTTTGATGAAGAAGGGGGTAAATGCTTCGGAATTTATTGCGCAGGACCTGTTCCACCGGGGAAAACAGTCGCTGATAGTTGAGGGGGGAGCAGAAGTCCTTAATCATTTCATCGAAACCGGTTTGTGGGATGAGGCGAGGATATTCACAGGGAAGATGGATTTTGGTTCAGGAGTAATGACCCCGTCAATTCAGGGGCAGGTTATTTCATCTGCTGGTTTCAGTGCATCCTCGCTCAGGGTGCTGAACAATGGCAGCAGGTGCTGATTTATTGATAAATTCAATTAAAATTTCTAATTTTGATAGATTAATTTTCATTAAAAGCTCGGGGATTATGAAGAAGCGAATTTTATTTCTGGCATTATCGATGGCTTTATTTTCAATAGCTTCATTTGGTCAGAATGGTAAAAAGTTTTACAAAGCTGGCAATGAGTTTGTTGAAAACAACAAATGGGATGATGCCATTGCGCAGTTTACCAGCGCCATCGGGGCTGAACCCTCAAATGCCGATTATTATTTTGCCAGGGGGAAAGCCTATGTTGCTCTGCAGAAACTGACTGAAGCAAGGGCCGACTATGAAAAGGCTATTGTCTTTGAACCAAAAAACGTAGAGGTCCTGGTAAACCTGGGTTCCGCCTGCAATAAACTGAATGACTTTCAGGCTGCCCTTTCTTATCTGAACAGGGCTTCAGCAATAGATAAGCGAAATGCCGGCGTATATCCTGAAAAAGTCCTCACCCTAATCGGGCTCGAGAGATTTGACCAGGCACTCAGGGTTTCTGATACGGCCCTCATCATCAAGGATACACCTTCAAATTATTACTGGAGAGGGAAGGTTTATGTTTATCTGAACAATGATGTCTTTGCGCGTAAGGAGTTTGAAAAATCCATCGCGAAGGATAAAAAGTTTGCCGAACCAAGACTTGCCCTTGCAGAATTACTGCTAAAGTCGGGTGATATACAGGGAGCTCTTGACCAGTGCAATGAAGTTATTAAGATTGACGACAAAAATACTTCTGCATATACAACAAGGAGCAATGTTTACAAGAAAAACCTCGATTACCCGAGTGCCATCAATGACCTGTCAAAAAATATCCTGATCGAACCCAATAATCCTGATTTTTACCTGCTAAGGGGCCAGTGCTACCAGGATTTCAATCAGCAAACAAACGCCATTGCCGATTTTACCAAGTATATCGCCCTGATACCAACCAACCCTGATGCTTTCTTTGCAAGGGCAAAATCGTACGAGGATATCATGGCCTACGATAAGGCTATGGACGATTACAAGAAGATTACCCAGATTGCTGAATTCAATGAGAAGGCCAGGAAAATGCTGAAGGATGCTCAGACCAGGCTCTATGAACTCAACAGGGAAACGGACCCGCCTTCCATTACCCTGGCGAACCCGCTGCCAGCCAATGATTCGATAAACCTGAGGGGCGACAGCAAGGCACTCCTCATTACCGGGAAGCTTGCCGACAAGAGCAAAATTAAATCTTTCACAGTCAACAACGAGGCAATTCAGATTGCCGAGAAAAACGGACAATACGACTTTCTTGCAAATGTTAACGTCGACGGTGCCAGCCAGCTTGTACTTGTCGCCACAGATGATTATGACAACAAGAAGACACTGACTTTCCCCCTCAAAAAGACAGAAATTAATCCCCCGGTAGTAAAAATCGTTGCACCTTATACAACAGATGACGGACAGGTAAGTGTCGACAATAACAGCCAGTACCTGAGCATTCAGGGAAAAGTTACCGATGAAAGCAAGATTAAATCGATCTCTATTGACGGGGTGTCGGGAAGCTATATGAGCAATGAACTTAATCCCACATTCACTGCATCTGTTGATATTCTCAACAAGAGCAAGATTGTGGTTGATGCCGAGGATATATATGGTAACCACCAGACTACTGAATTTATTCTGAACAGGGCCGGAGCTGAAATATCAGCTACCAACCCGATGGGAAAAACCTGGGCTGTATTCATTGAGAACTCCGCCTATACTTCTTTTGCCTCGCTAGATGGTCCCCAGAAAGATGTAAACCTTATGGCCAGGGCTTTTGGAGGATATCAAATCCAGAATGTCATACACAAGAAGGATATGACAAAGGAGCAGATGGAAAAATTCTTCCTTGTCGAGCTTCGTGATCTTCTTAAGGCAAATCAGGTTAAATCGCTTCTCATCTGGTATGCCGGTCATGGCAAGTTTATAAATGAAGTAGGATACTGGATTCCTGTTGACGCAAAAAGGGATGATGAGTTCACATATTTCAACCTCAATACCCTGAGGGCTGCCATGGAGACATATCTTAATTACCTTACCCATACTCTTGTAATTACTGATGCCTGCGAATCAGGGCCAAGTTTTTACCAGGCAATGAGGGGAGCTGACGATAAAAAGAAGAGTTGCGACGACTGGCAGGCTACACAATTTAAGTCATCACAGGTGTTTTCCTCGGCAGGATATGAGCTTGCAGTAGACGATTCACAGTTTACAAGGACTTTTGCTGCTGCTCTTTCCAATAACCCGAATGCCTGTATACCGATTGA
>JGI20214J51650_10001915_pt1 | contig 13245 bp, 11 predicted proteins | sample WetSurMetagenome_FD_51650 | JGI IMG/M metagenome (IMG submission 51650) | reverse complement strand
GGCGCCTGCTTCTTTCGGCATGCGCACGCCGCCAGCGGCTTTTCGCAGGAGGGGCAGATGCGCCCGGACTCCGTGGAATACACCCGTCTGGAATTATCCATNCATCTCTCCGGCGATTTTCTTGCGATCGTTTAACCGTGCGGCCCGGCCGCCCAGCTGCAGCCGGATTCGGTCGGTGTCTTCGGCCGTCGGCGGGAAAGGGTAATTGCGCAGGTGCGGCCCGGGACGGGAGTTGGCAAACGGGCGGTTGCAGGCCACTTCGCCGTCGTATCCCGCGCACCCGCTCGTCCGGAAGGGCTCCCCGGAATCGACGATGCGTTCCATATCCGCGGTCTTCAGCCCGAAATTAATTATTCGGCCCTGAGCGTCGAAGGCAAACCGGTCGGCGCGGCCGATGCACTGATCGATCAGGTAGCGTGCAACCTGGACATGCCGATAGTGGGCCATGGAAGGCCTGGGGTGCGCGGCGAGCGTCGAGCCGTGTTCCGGGAAAAAAGAGAAAAGATGCGTCCGCCCCCCCATGTCCCGGGCGCGCTGGATGGCCGCGCACATTTCCTGTTCGGTCTCGCCCATGCCCACCATGAGGTGGACGCCGGCGTTGCCGTTCCCAAAGACGTCGACGCCCCGCTTAAAGCACTCCCAGTAAACGTCCCATTGGTGCGGGCCCTTCACCCCGCTGCCCCGGTATCGGCCGAAAAGCGCGGGGGTCGCCAGGTCGATCGCTACCCCGATCTTGTCCGCCCCGGCCGCCCTGAATCGCTCCAGGTCGCCGTCGCCCAGCAGGGTGGGCGAGATCAGCAGGGAAACCGGGATGTCGAAGCTCAACCGCAGCCGGGTGCACACCGCCACCGTGTCGGCCACTGCCCGCCGGCGGGTGATCATGGAAATGCAGATGCGTTTTACCGCTTCTTGCCGGCTGGAAATCCGCTGGATGATGTCGGCAAGCGGGTAGCTCGGCCACCGGACGCGGATAAAGCTCCTGCCCTTGCCGGCCTCCGGACGCTCGGCCGACAGGCCGCAGTAGGCGCAGCGTGCGCGGCAGCCTTCCGGGTAGGTCAAAAGCAGGTTGACGCAGTGAAGGCGCGCCCCACGGAAAAACACCCCGGGTTCGTAGCCGAGCGTCATGGCCGCCGCCAGGCTTAGGCGCACGTCATCGGGGCTTCGTGGGACATGCCCTTCCACATCCTCCATCTCTCTTTCTCCCTTTCTAATCTGCCCAGCCTCCGGGCACCGAACAGCAGGATTTCCGGTAGCGGATGTCAAGCCCATAGACCTGTGCCCGTTCGATGGCCGCATCCGAAGGCAGGGCCATCCGGTTCACGCCGGCGTCGACCGCCAGGACGTCCAGTCGGTCGTTGCCCCTGGTCCTTGCGCATCCCAGGCTGATGGGAGTATGCGGCATCCGCAAACGTGCCATGGCAATCAGCTCGGCGACGTCTTCGGCGCGGGGCGGGTTCGCTCGCTGGACGGGCGTCCCCGGTATGCCCATCAGGGACAAGATGACGACCTGCTCGATCTTGAAGTGCGCCACTATGTCCAGCGCGTTTTGCTCGCCTCTCATTCGGCCGTAATCGATCCCGCACACGATGTGCGGCACGACGGGCAAGCGTGCCTTCTGCAAAGCGTCCAGACCCGCCACGATTCTCGCGACCCCGAAAGGCACGTGGTAGATCCGTTGCAGCGTCTCGTCGTTACCGATAACATCGACTATGGCCTGGTCCACCCCGGCCTGCTTCAAGCCCGCCGCATCTTTTTCACGGATGAACCCCGCATGCACGGAAACGAACAGCCGGGTTTTTTCTTTGACGGCCCTTATGGCCGGCAGAAACGGCTCCCACGGCAGACACCCGTCCCGGTTGCAGCCGCCGCTGATCAGCACCCCGCAGTCTCCCTTTTGCGCGAGGGCCAGGCACGTTTCGAAAAGTGCGGCCGGGTCCGCGGCCGGGATCATGGTTTCGAGCAGCTTGCCCTGACAATGGTCGCACATCAAGTCGCATCGGGAGCCGGTGATCGATATGGCAGAATACTTCCCGGACAGGCCGTTCTGGATGAACATCCCGGGAAGAAAAAAAGTGATCTGCCTTCCCAGGTTGCTCCAACTGACGCGCCTGGCGTCCTCAAGCAAGGGGGAGAGCTTCGGCATAGTAGTCTCGATAAGCGATCCAGGAGGATTTGATAATCTCATTGAAACGGGCCCAGTGCGCTTCCATGAACCGGCGCCGGTGGCTTGCCCGGTCCAGGCTTTCGCCGAACAGATCGCGCCATTCGTCCTCGTAGTGCGCAAGCAGGCTGTGATCCTGCTCCCGCACGGCGCGGGCTGCCCATTGCCCGGCCATCCGGCCGCACATCACGGCGCTGAAGATCCCGGCGCCCGTGATCGGATGGGTCTGCCCGGCGGCGTCACCGACCAGCAGCGTGTTGCCGAACACGGATGTCCGAACCGGCTCAACCGGAATCCATCCGGCCTGGTAGCTGATCGCAGGGCCCTTGATTTTTCCCTCGGACCGCAACCGCTCCAGAAAAAGTTCCAACAAGCGCCTGGGCGACGGGTCCGCACCGCGCAGCGGCTTTAACCCCAAGCCGGCATTCGCCTCCCGGCCTTTTGGGAAAAGCCAGCCATAGCCTGCGCGAAACGCCGGTTCGAGAAAGACTTCGGTTGCGTCCAGGGGCTTGGCCAGCACGACCCGGGCCTGAACCGCCGGGATGCGGTTGTGCTGGACGAGGCCGGCCCATTTCGCAACTGTCGACCGCGGCCCGTCGGCCCCGATGATGATCTGGGCCTTCAGCAGCAGGTGGCTGCCGGTCTTGTGTTTGAGCTCCACGGTGTGGGCATCCCGGCGCTCGACGGCGGTGGTGGCAAGCAAGAACCGGGCTCCGGCCTGTGCGGCGGACGCCGCGAGATGCTGGTCAAACCGATCCCTGCGGATGGTGTAGCCCGGGGCCGGCATTTCCTCCGGCCGGCATCCCGGGAGCAGGGTTTTCATGGCGCGGATGGGCTGCACCAGAACGTCGCTGTCCAGCGGGACTTCGTTCAGCAGCATGGCCGGGATGTATTCGGCGCACTGCACCGGCACCCCGACCACCCGCCGCCGATCCACCACGACCACGCGGGCGCCTTCCCGGGCGGCCGCCAGGGCGGCCGACGATCCTGCCGGACCGCCCCCCACGACAAGGATGTCGCAGTCCGATCGGGCTGCTTTACAGTCCCCATCGCCGCATGGGTTATGGGTCATCGATGCAGCTCCGCTTTTGACGACTTCAAAGGCTCACTGAGACGCCGCCATGGCGCCGAACACGCTGTTCAGCAGTTCGATGTTCAACGACGTCTGCCTGTCGTAGCCGCCGGCATAGGCCTCGCGCGCCAGGTCCAGCTCGTAGCAGGTCGTGTTGTTGATATCGAGCAGGATGCCGGGGACCCCGGCCCGCCGGAAGTCATCCGCATGTTTGATGTAGAAGGGTTGGCAACAGCACCCGATAAAGGCCGACACCCCTTCGGCTTTCATCCGCATCAGCTCGCCCCAGAGGTCTTCGAAACTGACGACCGTGGCGATGCGCATGTTGCGCGCACGGCCGATGCGCCAGGCCGCGCCGGTGGTGCAGTCCTCTTGGTCGCACGCCCGGCAGGATTTCCGGTATCGCAGGTCGCAGGCGGTCGGCTTGGCGCAGTAGGGGAGCAGCAGGACCGACGGGTGCTGCTGCAGAATGTCTGCAAAGGAGCCGTTGGCGAGGTTGATCAGGTCGCACTGGTTGAGCGGAATGCCGTATTCGGCGATGTCGGCTTTCCGGAAGATCTGATCGAGCGGTTTGATAAAATCCGCAAAGGACATCCCGGGGATGCAGAGCTTTTCTTCGTCGAAAAAGCGTTGGACGACCCCCCGGATCACCCCCCTGTCCAGCGGCACCCCTCTTAATTCGGCTTCCAGGTCATACAGCGCGCGCGCGGGGTAGGACAGAAAATCGCCGGTGATAAGCACCTCTTTCACCCGCTTCTGCCGCCAATTGAGCGACAGCGTGTAGCGCACCAGCCCGGCCTCGGATTTGGAGGCGGCATGGAGCGTGTCGCGGTGCTGGTGGACCGGCTTGACGTGGTCGATCCATTCCGGCGACTGGTAATATGCCAGCTTGCGGCGGAAGAGCGCCTCCTCCTCCGGCATCAACCCGCCCGGCGTGAGCCGGATGCCCAGGTCCCGCTCGAACCCGCAGCGCACGGCTGTCTTGATGGCCTCCAAGCTCGGGACCGACGCGAGCTCCCAGCGCAGGCAGGTCACGCGGTCCTTCACGGAGTCGATCTCCTTGGCCTTGAGTTTCTCAACGGGGATCCGCAGCGCCTTCAGCATGGTGTCCACGTCGAAATCGACCAGCATTGTCCCCTGGAAAAGAAACGCGTCGTCGGATTCCGTGCCGCCGGTGCCGGAAATTTTCTTGCCGTTGATCTCGATGTCGTTGCGCGGGCGGAAATCGGCCGTNAGCCCCAGCATGCCCAGGGCGGAGATGACCGGCAGGCAAAGGGTCCGAAACAGGTGCACGGTGGGGATGCTGACGTTGAAAAAGGACTTCTCGCAAAGCACTTCCCATCCGAGCTGGTTTTCATCGAAGAAAATGGCGCCGCCGCCGGTGTTGCGGCGATTGATGTCGATGCCGTGGCTGCGGCAGTAGTCGACACGGATCTCCTCCTGAACGGACTGGTGAAACCCCACCAGCACGCAGCGCGGCGCGAACTGCAGAAACCGGATCGTGTTGGGAGTGCGGCCCTTGCCCCGCAGCTCCAGCAGGGCGTCGTCCAGCGCCATGTTTTCAGCCGCCGTCATGGGCGGGGTGTCGAGAAGCCTCCAGCACTGCATCCCGGTATCACGCTTTCTTCAAGGCGCGCCGCACCAGCTGCACGATATCGAGCACCTCGAGCTGGATCTTGTTGCGCTTGACGTAGCTTGTCATCGTGCGCACGCACTGCTGGCAGGAGGTGATCACCGCCTGGGCGCCGGTAGCCAAAACCTCGTCGACCTTGGCCTTGGCAATCTTCGCTGCAAGATCGGGATCCACCATCTCGAGGTTGCCGCCGCCGCCGCAGCACGTGCAATTTTTCCGGCTGTGCGAGAGCTCGACGAGCGTGACGCCGGGGATGGCGCGGATCACCTCCCGCGGCTCCTCGAAGACGCGCGCCCCGCGCCCCAGATCGCAGGGGTCGTGGTAGGTGACCGTCAGCGCGAGTTCCTGAAGCGGAATCTTCCCCTCGCGCAACAGTCTGAGGAGAAATTCCGGCGCGGATAGAAGCTCGAGGTCCGTCCGGTAGTGCTCGCGCCACATCTGGTAGCAGGACGGACAGGCAAAGACCACGGTCGACGCCCCCTTGGCCGTGACCGCCGCCAGGTTCTGGACCCGGAACTCCTCGAACATCTCCATCAGGCCGGCTCCCAGCAGCGGGAACCCGCAGCACCACTCCTCTTCGCCGAGCAGTGTAAAATCGACCCCGCTCGCATCCATGATCTCGGTGAGGGCGATGGGGATCTTCTGGGCCAGCGGGAAATAGGCCGACACGCAGCCGGTGATGTAAACGACCTCTGCCCGCGGCCTAACATAGAGGTCCGCGGGAGGCCTGCGCATGTCCGCAACCCACTCCCCGCGCTCGGCATTGTCTTCGCCGAACACGTTGCGGCTCTTGGCAAGGTTGGCGCGGATCATGTCGATCTTGGGCGGATAGGCCTTCCCCTGGACCAACTCCTCGCGCAGCGACAGCCACAGCTCCTTCAGCCGAATCCCCAGCGGGCAGACCTCCTGGCAGTTGCTGCAGAGGGTGCAACGGAACACCGTATCGGCGTACCGCTTCAGTTCCTCGGCGGTCGGGGGCCTGCGGCCAAGGAGTTTTGAAAACAGGCCTACCTTGCTTTTTAAATTGCGCTTGAGACCCTTCATCCGGTAAACGGCCGAAAGCTCGCCGTCCTTGGAGGCGCAGGCCGCCGGACACACATCAGCGCAAAGCCGGCAGTTGGTGCACGCGTCCATCTCAAAAAGCTGCCGGATGGTGAAATTCTTTTTAGACATGTACAATGTTACCCTATGTGAACCCTAAGTCGAGCGATTCTAATTTTTATTTCTGCGGAAGGGCCCGCTGCGTAAGCGGCGGGCGAATTCATTTTGGTGTGAACTTGGCGATGTCCTCGACGACCCACGTGCGGATGGCATCGGCGCCATGGATCAGCTTGGCCAGGTCGGCCTTGTCGGCCGGCTTGATTTTGTACATCCAGCCCTTGCCGTAGCAGTCTTCGTTGATCAGGCCGGGGTTGCCTTCCAGATCCTCATTGACGTCGGCCAACTCGCCGTCGACCGGCGCGTTGACCTTGCCGAGCCATTTGCCGGACTCGACCTTCGCGAAGCGCTTGCCGGCCTCCAGCGCCTTGCCCGGCTCCGGCAGCTGCACGAAGACGATCTTGCCGGCCAGTTTCTGGGCGAAGTCGTCCATCCCCATCAGCAAAAGGTCGCCTTCTTCTTTCACCCAATAGTGGTTCTCCTCGTAGTAGAGGTCTTCCGGCATGTTGTAGCCTTCTATCTCCATGATCCCTCCGTCTGTTGTGAATCGTTGTGAAATTATCACCGCCCGTTGCGCTCGAGTCGCAAAGGCCGCAGAGAGGTCTGTTCTTTTTGAACCGCTGTGAGAGGCAGCGGTTTAAAAAACGGCTCGCCCTGCGGGCAGCTCAATACGTTTGTCTCGAATCGGCTGAGTATTTTCAAATTGCCGGCGTCTCAGCGGCAAATGGAAACATCCCCTTCTCTCTGCGCCCTCCGCGCCTCTGCGGTGAAAGTTTCTTTACCTGCCCGATGCAGCATGCCGGCGGTCCGCAGCGTTCACGGCAAGGAGCACCGGCGCCAGCACGATGTGGAACATGCGGCTGAACGGCAGGTAGGCCACGAAAGCGCCCGTCAACCCTGCGTGAAGGTACCATACGTAGCCGTAGATGTCTTCAAGGCCGGCAGCCCGGAAAAAGAACCGGCTGAGGGCGTCGCCGACGAAGGCATAGGCCGACCCGGGCGGGTATCCCGTCAGCGCGATGCGCATTGCCTCGAGCACAAAACCGACCACCACAATGGCCCCCAACAGGCCGGACGCCAGACGGTCACGCCGCGGCATCGCCGGCAGTTTCGCGGACGGACTGGAAGCGCTGCGAAGAATGGCGGCGGTGGCACCGGCGATGATCATGAGCCCGGTCGCATCGAAGAAGATGCCGTGCACCGCGTGGTTCTTGTCCAGCATCGCCCACGGCCAGTCCCTGCCGGGCGCCCACAGAGAACCCAGGAGCGCCGCCATGCCCCAGAGAAATCGCATCACCAACGGCCATACCATCAAGCCGTGAATCAACCATCGCGAAGGGGACTGCCGGTAAAATGTGCGCTGCAGCAATCCATCCAGCACAAGATTTTTTGCGATGTAAAAAATCTTGCACGAGAAGACTGCCTTAACTATCGCCAGGACCACCCAGACTCCCTGGTAGAACAGGCCTGCTGCGCTTGCGCCGGGGAGGGAGCCGGAAAACCAGTAGGAGAGGCTTCCTGCAAGACCAATGGCAAACACGATCAGCGCGAGCATCGTGATCGGGTCGGCTGCCGAAAGCGTCGCCGGGTGGCAGGGCAGGCACAGGATGCTCTTGGCCGGCAGCACCATTGCCGCGGCACCTGCTGCGTTCTTGCTTTGGTGGCAGCGGCGGCAGGCGCCCTCGTCATCGGTCAGCCGCATGTCATGCAGGCGGCTGGGGCTTCCCGCTTCTCGCACCCAGCCGACGATGCCCGTTGCCCTGTCCTTCAGGGGCAAAACCTGCTTGAGATGGCAGGCGCCACAGGCGACCGAGAGGTGCGCGTCATGGGCGACCGCCTCGTCGTGGCGCACGTGGCACTGGCGGCAGTCGCCCAGCTGCTGGCGCGAATGCCCGTATTGCGCCGCTTGGGGGTGGCAGGTCAGGCAGGCCACATCGGCGTGCGGCCGGAAGCCTTCCTCCATGTCGAGAACGGGGAGCACTCCGGCGTGCACGGCAGGGCGCTCCGCACCGTGGCAGGCGAGGCACAATGCGTTGGAATGCCGAGTTGCACCGGGTGCTTTCTCCCCCCCGCGGTGGCAGGCCATGCAGGCCTCGTCAGCCGCAGGCAGCGCCGGCAGGTGCTCGCGGGGTTCGTGGCAACTGCCGCACTGGCCCGGGGCGGGCCGGACCGGGTCGAATGAGCCTGGGTTGGAAATGCGCCCCTGGGTGTGGGGATCGTGGCAGTCGCGGCAGCGGTGGTAATCCTGATCAGCCCTCAGCGGCTGCCCGCCATGGCGCTGAGCCCCCAGATCGGAGAAGACCGAATCATGACAGCCGGCGCAAAGCTCCGAGCTGAAAGAGCTTCCGGGGAGCTGGTCGACTCTGGCAGGATCCGGGTGCAGCGCTTTCGTGCCGACATCGCCGTGGCAGTCCAGACACATGATCTGCCCATGCGCCGAGACGTGCCAGCGAGTTTCATCCACCAGCCAATTTGCGTGGGCAGGAATGCCCACGCAAATTGATAAAATGGACCCAACTATGACGGATACAAGCTTTTTCATCGCTTTGTGCAACGAACAGGGTGTGGGGTCTGCACCACAATCGCGCCGATGACAGCGCAGGAAGAGCCAAGTTCAAGGCGCGCAAGCCTTGCGGAGTGAGGCGTACTTCAGGTACGCCGCAGNGACCGCGAGGTGCAGCGCAACGCCGAAATTGGCCTTCATGNGCTGTCATCCTCAGGGGATGTAGATGGCCCAGCCTAATGCTTCCCGCGCCGCATCAGCCAAGGATTCGGCGATAGTGGGGTGCGGTAGGGCTGCGCGCGCCAGGTCCTCCAGGGTGGCTTCCATTTGGATCGCGANAGCGCCCGCGCCGATGATCTCGGTAGCAAACGGCGCCAGGATGTGCACGCCGAGAAGCTCGCCGTATTTCTTTTCACCCACCACCTTGACCACCCCGCTGCTCACGCCCTGGATCATCGCCATGGGGCTTGCTGCGATGGCAGCCGTGCCGGCAAGGACCTCGTAGCCGGCTTCTTCGGCCTGCTCCTCGCTCAGCCCTACCGAGGCTGCCTGGGGGTTCGTGTAGGCCACGCGCGCAACGGTGTTGGGATTGAAGACCCGCTTGGCGCCCAGGGCGTTTTCAGCCGCAAGGATGCCCATGGCGGAAGAACGATGGGAGAGGAAAGGCTCTTTTCCGACGGCATCGCCCACGGCCCAGATCCCGGCCGCCTTGGTGGCCAGGTGCTCGTCCACGCCGAGGTCCTTGAGGCCGACCGTGTCCAGGCCCAGTTCCGACAGGGCGGGTTCACGATCAAAATAGATCACCCGGTCGAAGCGGCGGGTCTCCTCCTTGCCTTTGACGGAGAGAACGGCCGACAAGCCGTCCTTGTCCTTGGTGACTGAGACCACCTGGCAGGAGTTGAGGATCGCAAGCGGGTCATTCTTGAGGGCGCCGCGCAGGCGCTGGCCGATTTCAGGGTCGAAGTCCGGCAGGATGCCGCGTTCGCGCGCGGCAACCACCACCTGGCTGCCGCAGACGCCTAAGAACTGGCCCAGTTCCAGGGCCCACGGTCCGGCCCCCAGGACCAGGCTGCGGGCCGGGATCTTGCCTTCCTCCAGGAACTGGCTGGAGTTCACGACCCCTTCCAGGTCCGCTCCGGCAAAGGACGGCCGGACCCACTGCGCCCCCACGGCCACGATGACCGCCTTGGCCTGGTAGACTTTTTCCCCGACCGCCACCCGGCCGGGGCCGGCGAGGCGGCCCTTGCCCTTGATGGGGGTCACGCCCTTGACCTTCACGAGGCCCTCGGTCCCCATCGAGAAGTACCCCACCAGCTCATCTTTCATTTTGAAGACAGCCGCGGGGTCCACCACGGCTTCCGCCTTGGAGAAGCCCATCTTGGCCGCGGCCTGGATGGTCTTGGTTCGATCCACGGTGGCCGCAAAAAGTTTGGTGGGCACACAGGCCCGGTTCAGGCAAAGCCCGCCCCAGTGCGTGCCCTCCACGAGGGCCGCCTTGGCCCCGAGCTGGACCCCGCGGATGGCAGCCGCCACCCCGCCCGGTCCCCCGCCGATGACGATGAGATCGAAGTTGTCTGCCATGATTTCCTCTTCTTTATCTTGTAGGAGCTATTTCCGTTTAAGCCGTATTGATGGCAACGCAGAGAGTCTCAAGATCAAGGCGTGCGAGGCTTGCGGAGTGAGGCGTACTCCCATCCCAGTACGCCGAGCGACCGCAAGGCGCAGCCCAACGCAGAGATTGGGCTATCTGCGTTGCCATCAGAGCATCAAGCTGGGCTCTTCGATAAAATCCTTGATCGTCTTCAAAAACGCCGCCCCGGGCGCGCCGTCGACGATGCGGTGGTCGAAGGACAGCGACAGCGACAGACGCGGCTCGATTGCCACCTGCCCATCTCTGGCCACCGGCTTTTCCACGATGCGACCCACCCCGAGGATGGCGCTTTCCGGGTGGTTGACGATGGGTGTGAAATCATCGATGTCCCACGCCCCGAGGTTGGTCAGCGTGAAGGTGCCAAGCGTCAGGTCATCCAGCGCAAGGCTGCCGGCCTTGGCCGCCTCGACCAACCGGTCGATGTCGGCGGAAATCTCGCGGATGGACTTGCTTTCGGCGTTGCGCACCTTGGGCACGATGAGCCCGCGGCCCAGGTCCATGGCCACCCCCACGTGCACCTGCCGCCAGACCTTGATCGTTTCTCCATCCACGCTGGCGTTGACCAGGGGGTGCTGCTTCAGGGCCTGGGCGATGACCTTCACCAGGACCGCGTTGTAGGAGACCTTCGCGCCTTCGGCGTTCAGCCGGCTGCGCAGGCGCAGCATGGCCGCAGCCGATGCCTCGGTATGCAGGGTGAGTTGGGCCTGGGTTGCCAGGCTCAGGTGCATGTTCTTGAAGATCACCTTGCGAACCCCCGCGATGGGGATCTCCTGGGCCACGCTCAAAAGGCCACCCGCGACAGGTGCGGCGGGGACACCCTTTTTTAAGGCCTTGAGAACATCGTCCCGCACGATACGGCCGCCCGGTCCCGAGCCCGGGATGGCGCTCAGGTCAACGCCGTGGGCTTTCGCCATGACCCGGGCCACGGGTGATGCCTTGACGCGGCCGCCTGCGCCGGCGGGCATGGCCGGGCTCTCGGCCGGCGCCGCCGCCGGTTTTGCCGCGGCTGAGGCCGGAGGGGCGCCCGTTTCGGCGGCCGGATGCTGGGCAGCCAGCTTTTCGAGTTCGGCCTTGTCCTTGGCCAGATATCCTATCACTTGGCTCACTTCGATCCGGCTTCCCGACGCTGCGACGGGGTGCAGCAGTCCGTCGCCCGGTGAAGGCATCTCGAAGGTGACCTTGTCGGTCTCGAGCACCAGCACGACCTGGTCTTTCTTGACCATCTCTCCGGCGGAAAACTTCCAGCCGACGAGGGTGGCCTCTTCCATGGTGAGACCCAGTTTGGGCACCGTAATTTCAATCGCCATATGCATTTCCCTTTCTCAAGAAGAAAAACTCTCAACCAATGATATAACACGATGGCTGTGCCCGACGCCCAGGTTCGAGGCGCGCGAATCCCGCGGGCCGAAGCGTACTGTCCTTACGCCGCAGGGCCGACGGGATGAAGCGCAACGCAGAAGATGGGCTTCAGGCGCTGCCATCAGCGGTAGCAGACGGTCTTGACGGCCGCAATCACGTCGGCTGCCTTCGGCAGCACGAAGTCCTCCATGGGCGGCGAGAAGGGAATCGGCACGTCCCTGGCCGCCACCCGCAGAATCGGGGCATCCAGGTAATCAAAGAGCTCGTCCTGGATGCGGGCCGCCAGCTCCGCGCCGAAGCCTCCGGTCCGGCAGGCCTCGTGCACGATCACCGCGCGGAAGGTTTTCCTGACGGAAGCGGCGACGGTCTCCATGTCGAGCGGCTTCAGGGTGCGCAGATCCACCACCTCGGCCTCGATCCCCTCCTTGGCCAACTCCTGCGCGGCCGTCATGCAGAGATAAAAACCGGACCCATAGGTCAGAAGCGACACGTCCTTGCCCGCGCGTTTCACCGCCGCGCAGCCGAGCGGGATGATGAACTCGGGGTCGGCCGGCACATGGCCCTCCTTGCTGAAAAGCCGCTTGTGCTGGAAGAACATCACGGGGTCGTCGTCGCGGATGGAGGCCTTCATGAGGCCCTTCACGTCGGCGGGCTCGGAGGGTATCACCACCTTCAGGCCGGGGGTGTGCACGAACCACGCCTCCAGAGACTGGCTGTGCTGGGCGGCCGCACGCAAGCCCGCGCCGTCCGGGCACCAGACCACCATCGGCAGCTTGACCTGGCCGCCGAACATGTAGCGGATCTTGGCGGCCTGGTTGCAGAATTCGTCCATGCCGCAGGTGACGAAGTCGGAAAAATGAAAATCCACGATGGGGCGCATGCCGGTCAGGGCCGAGCCCACGCCGCAGCCCGCGATGCAGGCCTCGCTGATGGGGGTGTCGAGNATGCGGCCGGGGAACTTCTCCGGGATCCCCTTGAACTGCCCGAAGATGCCGGAGTGGGCGGTCAGGTCCTCGCCCAGGATGAAAACAGTTTCGTCGCGCGCCATCTCTTCGTGCAGGGCTTCGGCCAAAGCAGCAGATGCGCTCATGATGCGGTCAGACATAACGTGCCTCCTTTAAGCGTTTACGAAGAGATCTTGAAGTGCATCTTCGGGCCTGGGGAACGGGCTGTTCTTGGCGAACTCAAGGGCCGCGTCCAGTTCGACTTTTACCTCGTCCCACACCGTTTTGGATTTTTTCTGGGTCAGGACCTCTTCCTTTTTGAGCCGCTCTTCGAAACGCTGGATCGGGTCGTTCTTCTCCTGCCAGGTCAGCACCTCGGCCTGTTCGCGGTATTTCTGGGGGTCGCCCTCGAAGTGGCCGCGGATGCGGTAGGTCTTGTTCTCGATCATGCTCGGCCCTTCGCCCTTGCGGGCTGCGGCCACGGCCTTGAGCGTCGTCGCGCGCACCGCCAGCACATCGTTGCCGTCCACGGAGTAGCCGGGCATGTTGTAGCCGGCGGCCCGCTGGCAGAGATCGCCCAGGGCGCAGGCGTAGCTCTGGGGGGTCGTGGAGGCCCACTGGTTGTTCTCCACCACGAAAAGCACCGGCAGCTTCCAAATGGAAGCCATGTTCATGGCCTCGTGCACCGGGCCGCGGTTGGAGGCCCCGTCGCCGAAGAAGACCACCGCCACCTGGTCGGTCTTGCGCAGCTTGATGGAAAGCCC
>JGI20214J51650_10001914_pt1 | contig 13249 bp, 10 predicted proteins | sample WetSurMetagenome_FD_51650 | JGI IMG/M metagenome (IMG submission 51650) | reverse complement strand
GGGCGACGTCAAGGAAGATCCGAGCTTCGGCCGCACCGAGGTGTATCACCAGAACTTTGCTGCAACCGTCACCCTTTCACGTGCGCTGGCTGCAGACGAGAAACTGATACTGGAGGCTACCTGGCAGGGCTGCAACGAAGCCGTCGGCATCTGCTACCCGCCGATCAACCGCGACTTTTCGCTTGTTTCGACGGGGGGGGCTGCTGCTCCGGCCGCCGCTGTTTCCAGTTCGACAGCCGCGCCGTCCGAGACAGCGGGCGAATCCGATACGTCGAAGATCGAGCGCGTGCTGAAAGGCGGCAGCTTCTGGGCGGTCGTCGCCACCTTCTTCGGTTTCGGTTTGCTGCTGGCGCTGACGCCGTGCGTGTTTCCGATGATCCCTATCCTGTCTGGGATTATTGCGGGCCAGAACAAGCAGCTCACCAAGGCAAGCGGCTTTCTGCTCTCGCTGGCCTATGTGTTGGGGATGGCGATTACCTACGCCCTGGCAGGGGTGGGAGCGGCACTGTCCGGCACGCTGCTGTCGAATGCGTTGCAGAATCCTTGGGCGCTCGGTATCGGCGCGGGCATCTTCGTGGCGCTGNCGCTGTCGATGTTCGGTTTCTTCGAACTGCAGCTGCCGAGCTTCATCCAGAGCAAGTTCTCCGATGCTTCCAACAAGATGAAGGGCGGCAACTTCGTCGGCGTGTTCATCATGGGCGTGCTGTCCGCTGTCATCGTCGGCCCCTGTGTGGCGCCGCCGCTCGCCGCTGCCCTCGCCTTCATCGCGCAGACCGGCAACACCACGCTTGGCGGCGTTGCACTGTTCGTGCTGGCACTCGGAATGGGCGTGCCCCTGCTGCTGGTGGGCCTGTCGGCGGGCGCGCTGCTGCCGCGCGCCGGTGGCTGGATGAACGCGGTGAAATATTTCTTCGGCGTGATGATGCTGGCGATCGCCATCTACCTCATCTCGCCCATCATCCCGGCCTGGGTTGGCATGCTGCTGTGGGCGGTATTGCTGATCGCGTCCGCGATCTTCCTGCATGCGCTTGACCCACTGCCCGCCCACGCATCGGGTTGGACGCGCCTGTGGAAGGGGCTTGGTGTGGTGCTGCTGATCGGTGGCCTGGCGATCATTCTCGGCATGCTGGCGGGCAGCCGCGATCTGCTGCAGCCGCTCGATGTCTTCAAGGGCGGTTCCGGCACTGCGATGGCGGCCGAGCAAAAAGGCCTGACGTTCGAGAAAGTCAAGAATGTCGCCGAGCTTGAGGCGAGGCTGGCCGCGGCCAAGGCAGACGGCCACCCGGTGCTGCTCGATTTTTACGCCGACTGGTGCGTGTCGTGCAAGGAAATGGAGCGCTTCACGTTCAGCGACCCAAAGGTGCAGGCACGTCTGCAAAACGTGGTGCTGCTGAAGGCTGATGTCACCACGAATACCGATGCGGATAAGGCGCTACTGAAGCGCTTCAACCTGTTCGGCCCGCCTGGACTCATTTTCTGGAACAGTTCGGGCGCACAGTCCGATTACAAGGTGATCGGGTTCGAGAAACCCGACAAGTTTTTTGCAAGTATCGACTCGGCGCTAGGGAAATAAGGNCCCGGGNTTGCTGCATGCGATCCCGTATGCGCTGTTAGGGCGTGTGGATCGAAGTTCTAGGGCTGATGCCGCAGCACCGCGATGCTGTTGAGCAGGGGCGTGACGATGGGCTGAATTTTGCGCCGCATCAGCGAACCGATAGCGGTGGTCTTGAGGAAGATCGGCCGCACGCTGTCGGCATCCACCGCGGCCAGCGCATCGAGCGCAGCGCAATCAGATTCAAACTGCGGTGCTGAAGGTGCTGAATTGAGCAGGGCCTCGCGCGCTGCACTGCGCGTAGCCTCATCGGCCTGGCGCAGAGGCGCGCACCACTGCGCCAGGGCATTCAGGGTGTGGTTCACCACTTCCTGGACTTCGGGTCGGTCGAGGATGTGCATTGCGGTGGCGAGAAAGGTCTGCCCCTGGCCCGATAGCGCCTTTTCCAGCATCACGCTGTAAGGATTGTCGGCAAACGCNGGCACGCTGCCGTGATCGCCACGCGCGGCACGGGGGCTGGGCAGNTTGTCGGGCTGCAATTCGAGAAAGGGTACGTAATAGGAATTGCGGCTGTTGCCGCGTTTCCAGATCGACAATCGTTCGGCGTCGGTGAGCACGCCCGAGTACAGCATCACGGCCACCGTATCGAGAATGCCGACGTCGTCCTCGTGCAGGAAAGCCAGATGTTCGACCAGGAATTCGGCCAGCGTGCGGCCCATGCTGCCCTGACAGACCACGTCGCGCATCAGCATCAGCCGCGCATTTTCGATGGTCGGCATGCACCACCAAGCATAGCGGGCGAGTTCATCGGTGAGCGCAGGCGAGTGCACTACCGCAACCACCGCTTCTTCCTCGGCGATCAACAACAGCTGCGCCAGATGCTGGTTCGACAGCCCGGACTGCGACTGTCGCGTCCAGCGTGTCAGATGCACCGGGTAGCCGCCGGGCGAACCCAGCGCGTGGCCGGACAACAGTTCGCGTACCCGTTTCAGGTAGCGATTGGAACGCTCGTTGGGTTTCAGCGGCACGCTGGCCTCACCCTGAGGCGTCAACGCCCACAGCGTCATGTTCGATTCGTCGATGCGCACGGCCTTGAGCTCGGTGTTGAACAAGACGTTGAGGCGCAGTTCGTCCTCGGGGGACAACTCGTCATTCATAGGGTCTTGAAAACCTCGCGCGCGGCAGCGATGGTGGCGTCGATGTCGGCGTCGCTATGCGCGGCCGAGACGAAGNCTGCTTCGAATGCGGAGGGGGCGAGGTAGACNCCGTGGTCGAGCATGGCGTGGAAGAAGCGGTTGAATTTTTCCTTGTCGCACTGCATCACTTCGGCAAAACTCGCCGGCGGCTGGGCGGCGAAGTAGAGGCCGAACATGCCGCCGACCGAATCAGCGCAAAAGGTGACACCGGCGTCTTTCGCCGCTGCCGACAGGCCTGCGACCAGGCGCTGGGTGCTGGCGGCGAGTCGCGCATAAAAGCCGGGTTCGCTGACGGCCTTGAGGGTGGCGAGGCCAGCGGCAACCGCCACCGGGTTGCCCGACAGGGTGCCGGCCTGATACACCGGGCCGACCGGAGCAAGCTTGTCCATCACCTCGGCACGGCCGCCGAACGCGCCGACCGGCATGCCGCCGCCGATCACCTTGCCGAGGGTGGTGAGGTCGGGGCGGATGCCGAGCAGCTTTTGCGCGCAGCCGAGGTCGACGCGAAAGCCGGTCATCACTTCGTCGAAAATCAGCAGTGCACCGGATGCGTCGCACAGGCGGCGCATCGCGGCCATGAATGCGGCGGTCGGCTTGACCAGGTTCATGTTGCCAGCGAAAGGCTCGACGATGATGCAGGCGATCTCGTTGCCGATCTCGGCGAAGGTGCGCTCCAGCCCGGCGACGTCGTTGTAGTCGAGCACGATGGTCTGCGCCGCGACTTCGGGCGGCACGCCCGCCGAGGTGGGATTGCCGAAGGTGAGCGCGCCGGAACCCGCCTTCACCAGCAGGAAGTCGGCGTGGCCGTGGTAGCAGCCTTCGAATTTGATGAACTTGCTGCGGCCGGTAAAGCCGCGCGCCAGGCGGATCGCGCTCATCGTCGCCTCAGTGCCGGACGACACCAGACGGACTTTTTCGATGCTCGGCACCAGTTCGATGATGCGCCGGGCAATGAGCAGTTCGGCTTCGGAGGGTGCTCCAAACGACAGTCCGTTGGCCGCGGCGTCCTGCACCGCCTTCACCGTGCCGGGATGCGCGTGGCCGAGGATGGCCGGTCCCCACGAGCCGACGTAGTCGATGTATTCGCGGCCATCGGCGTCCCATACGCGCGATCCCCTGGCGCGGCTGAAGAACACCGGCGTGCCGCCGACGCTCTTGAAGGCGCGTACCGGCGAATTCACGCCGCCGGGGATGACATTCTGGGATTGCTCAAACAGGGATTCATTGCGATTCATGATTCGGGTCTCATTCTTCAGGTTCGGCTGCAAACAGTTGATTCAGGCCGTGCGCGGCGGCACGGATATCGGGGGCGTCGAACAGCGCCAGACAGCACGGCGAGGCTGTCGGCGCCGGCATCCAGCAAAGCGGGCGCGTTGCTCAGCGTGATGCCGCCGATGGCTACCAGCGGCACGTGGATGAGCGGCGTCGCGGCGCGCAGCAAAGCGCCATCAGCCCGTCCGGCGGCCGGCTTGGTCGGCGACGGGAAGAAGCTGCCGAAGGCCACGTAATCGGCACCGGCAGCTTGCGCGGCCTGCGCCAGTTCGAGGCTCTGGTAACAGGATGCACCGATGAGTTTGCTTTTGCCGAGGATGATGCGCGCCTCGCTCAGGCTGCCGTCGTCGCGCCCCAGATGCACGCCGTCGGCGTCGGTCAGGTCGGCCAGCCGCAGGTCGTCGTTGACGATCAGCGGCACCTTGTGGCGGCGGCACAGCGCAACCAGTTCGCTGGCCTGCTCGTGACGGCGTGCGACGTCGCCCGATTTGTCGCGGTACTGCACTGCCGCCACGCCGCCCCTCAGCGCCGCCTCGACCTGATTGAGCAGGCGTTCGGTATCAGCGGTTTCGGGGGTGATGGCGTAGAGGCCGCCAGGAAATTCAGGCATTGCCTTCCGTTTGGCTTTCCTGCGCCCAGAAGAATCGCTCCGGGATGTATTGTCCCATGCCGGGGCGGAAAGCGGCTTTCAGGGTTTCGTAGGTGAAGTTCTGCGCTTCGCGCACCGCAGCCGGCACGTCCTGGCCGTACGCCAGGGTGGCGGCGATGGCCGAGGCGAGGGTGCAGCCGGAGCCGTGGTAACTGCCTGGCAGCCGATCCCAGGCATCGGTCTGCACGTGGCCGTTGGCGTCGTACAGGCTGTTCAATACGCGTGGCGTGGCCTCATGCGTGCCGGTGATGAGCACGTATTCGCAGCCGAGATCGGTCAGGTGCTTGGCGCAGGCGGCCAGATCCAGGTCGTCCTCGTCCGACTCGAACAGCGCCAGACGGCGCGCCTCGTGACTGTTGGGCGTGAGCACGCTGGTCTGCGGGATCAGCAGGTCGCGCATCGCTGCGATCATGTCGTCGGTGGCAAGCTCGTCGCCACGTCCGGATGACAGTACCGGGTCGAGCACCACGGGAATATCGGGATAGTCAGCAAGAATTTCGGCGATGACCGCGATCGACTCGGGGCTGCCCAGCATGCCCAGCTTGAACGCCGCGACCGGTACGTCTTCCAGCAGCATGCGTGCCTGATCCATCACCCATTCGGAGTCGATCACCAGTATCTCATCCACTCCGGCGGTATCCTGCACCGTCAGCGCGGTGATGACCGACAGCGGATGGCAGCCCATGCTGGCCAGCGTCAACAAGTCGGCCTGGATGCCGGCACCGCCGGTCGGATCGGACGCGGCAAAGCTGAGCACCAGCGGGGGCGCGAGTTTGGGGGAGAAAATAGGCGGCATGACGTCACTGCTTTAGAATCAATTGATAATTTTAGCTGAATTCCCCTGATCCCCATGTCTGATACACCTGAATACAGAAGCTGGATGTGCCTGATTTGCGGCTGGATTTACCGTGAGGAAACCGGCGCACCCGGCGACGGCATTCCCCCGGGCACCCGCTGGGAGGACGTGCCGATCAATTGGACCTGCCCGGATTGCGGGGCGCGCAAGGACGATTTTGAGATGGTGGCGTTCTAGCGGGTTGAATTATTTACATTTTCGATCTCAAGAAAGCGCCCGATCGGGCGTTAGGGCGTAGGCGTTGCGCATATTTGGTCATAGAATCCACGCCCAACCGGAGAATCGCTGCTGTAAATGGCACAGTTGGATGGGATAAAACAATTTCTAATTTGGAGAGCGACATGTTTTTTCGTTGGATTTCTGTATGGGCTCTATTCATTTTTTCGGCCAGCGCATGGGCGATTTCCCCCTATATCCAGGGGGATTCGGTAGCGGGCGGCAACATCCAGGCAGTCGCCACGGCAGTCGAGGCCAAGCTCAAGACCGGCGGTTTCAAGGTGGTCGGAAAATACTTCCCCAAAACCCTCCCCGGGTATGGCGTGGTGATCGCCACGGATGAGGCCATGCTCGGAGAAGTGGGTTCCGTGGGCGGCAACGCTGTGCTNGGAGCAGCGATTCGCGTGGGCGTGAAGGCGGACGGCAGCGTTGCATACACCAACCCGGATTACTGGTATCGCGCCTATTTTCGCAAGGCCTTCGACAAGAAGGAGGGTGCGGTCAATGCGCTGCAATCGCGGTTGCAGGATGCGCTGGGTGCGGGCAAGGGGCAGGGCGGCGAAGAGTCTGCATCGAGCCTGGCCAATTACCGCTACATGATCGGGATGGAGCGCCTGGACTCGTCCAAGAACAAGCTTGCCAAGTATGAGAACTTTGCCGAGGCGTTGANGGTCGTGCGCGACAATCTGGCCAAAGGGGTGGCCAAAACGTCCAAGGTCTACGAGATTGTGCTGGCAGACCGCAAGCTGGCCGTATTCGGCGTGGCGATGAACGATGGCGAAAACAGCGATGGCGACTGGATCAAGAAAATCGACATGCAGAACAACATCGCNGGCCTGCCTTACGAGATCTACATCGTCGACGAAGAAGTGGAGTCGCCGCATGGCCGTTTCCGAATCGCCCTGGCTTTCCCCGATGTGGGCATGGGCCAGTTCATGCGCATCTCCTCGCTGCCGAACGTCATCATGGAGACCATGGGTGCNGTAGCGGGCGCCGAGAAGAAATCCAGCGATAACGCCTGGTAACAAGAACCGGCCCACTCATTTCTGGACTGAAAGGGCGCTGCGATGCAGCGCCCTTTTTTATTTCCGGTTGACGGTCCNGGGTTGGGGAACGGGCACTAAAGAAGCCTGCGCCGATGCCGTAATGTTTACCACACAGGGGGCGGCAGGTGCCGTCCACCCGACGGTTCTCTTGGAGAAAACGTGTGGATAACGAAGCATTAAAAGGCGTCAAGGTGATGATCATCGATGACAGCAACACCATCAGGCGTAGCGCAGAAATTTTTCTGAATCAGGCGGGCTGCGAAGTCATCCTGGCGCAGGACGGTTTTGATGCATTGTCGAAAATTACCGANCACGACCCAGACGTGGTGTTCGTCGACATCATGATGCCGCGNCTCGACGGCTATCAGACCTGTTCGCTTATCAAGCGCAACGCCAAGTATCGCACCACCCCCGTCATCATGCTGTCGTCCAAGGACGGGCTGTTCGATCGGGCGCGCGGCCGCATGGTGGGGTCGGATGAATACCTGACCAAGCCCTTCACCAAGGACACGTTGCTGACGGCTGTGCGCGAGTATGCGTGCGCCGGAGCCTAACTATTTTTAAGGAGCATGGAATATGTCAATCAGCCGAATCCTTGTCGTGGATGATTCTCCCACTGAACGCTTTTTTCTTTCCGAACTGCTGGTCAAGAACGGTTACCTGGTCAGCATGGCTGAAAGCGGCGAAGAGGCGGTTGCGCAGGCCAGACAGACACTGCCCGATCTGATCGTGATGGATGTTGTGATGCCGGGGATGAACGGCTATCAGGCAACACGCATGATCACCAAGGAAGAAGCGACCAAACATATCCCGGTCATCATGTGCACCACCAAGGGCCAGGAAACCGACAAGGTGTGGGGCATACGGCAAGGCGCACAAGCCTATCTGGTGAAGCCGGTGAAGCCGGAAGACCTGTTGTCGCAAATCAAGGCGCTGGGCTGAGCAGACCGACATGGCCAAGAAATTCAACCTGCGCGAATTTCAGACCACCCTGTCGCAGCAATTGCAGGCGGCAGCCAGTCGCGACAATACCGGATCCCGTTTGGGCTTTCGGGTGGGCAACGTGAATTGGCTGGTGAGTCTCTCCGACACCGAAGAAGTGCTTCCCGTGCCGCCAATCGTCAAAGTGCCCGGCTCACGGCGCTGGTTTCGCGGCGTGGCCAACATCCGCGGCAATTTGTATGCGGTCAGCGATTTTTCCGATTTCATGGGGCTGGGCGTCACACCCGAACACACCGATTGCCGCTTGCTGATTCCGCATCACGACTTTGGCGTGAATGCGGCGCTTCTGGTGCACAACACCATGGGCTTGAAAAACATCAACCGTTATCAGATGCGTAGCGAAGGTGGCGCGCATCCATGGGTTGCTCGTCAGTTCGCTGACGAAGCCGGTACCGACTGGTGTGATATGGATTTCGGGCAATTGCTCGGCAATGCTGAGTTCCTCAAGGTTGAGGCGCAACTCGGCAACTGATTGAACATTGAATACGGAGCGCGTTGGCGCTGAAAACGGAGGATTGAAGCAATGAACATGTCGATTACGATGAATGGCTTTAAAGGCCTGGCAGGCCGCATGACTGAAAAGGTCACGGGTAAAAAGGCGATCGAGCACACCACCCTGATCATGCAGACCGTGCGCAAGCTGGCTGACAAGGAGGGTGGGAAGGCGCCCCTGATTGGTCATTTACCGGTCGACAAGCAATATCTCTATACCGGCGGCACCCTGATCGTCTCGCTGCTGCTGGCGGCCGGTTTCACCATTTACAGTTCGGTTCAACTCGATAACCGCGCCGGCTATGAGGCCCGGGCAGGTGAGCTGGAAGTGTTGTCGCAGCGGCTGCCGCTGACTGCTCAGCAGTCCGTGCTGGGAAATGCCGCTGCTTTCAAAAAACTGGCTGCAGGCAAGGCTGTATTTGAAAAGACCCTGGCCGGTCTGACCGAAGGTGATAGTGAAGTGCCCGCGACCGGCGGCGCGGCGCGCGATTCGCTGGAAAAAGTCAGCGCGCAGTGGCAGAAGTTCGATCCGCAGGTCAAGCTGATCCTGTCCCAGGAAAAGAGCCTGGTGGCGATGAGCCAGAACATCAAACGCATTAATGCCCTGAGCACCGATCTGCAGAAAGTGTCCGAACAGCTTGCCAGCCAGCTGATCGATGCGGGTGCCAGCCTGCGCGAAGTGTCGCGTGCCAACCATTTGGTCATGCTGAGCCAGCGCCTGCCGAAAAACGCCAACATGCTCATGTCGTCCGACCTGATCGACCCTGCGGTGGTGCTGCAACTGGAAAAGGATACGACCTCGTTCCGGGATTCGGTGCAGTCGCTCATGGAAGGCGCGGCCAGCCGCAGGCAGGACAGCATGCAGACGCTGGAAGACCTGGGCTCCAACATGGGCGACATGGTGGAAGCGGTGGGTTCGGTGCTCGGCAATACTCAAGCCTTGTTGAAGGCGAAGGTGGCGGCCAACAACCTGTTCACCGGCAGTGACACATTGCTGCAGGATACCGATCAGCTGGCTGAGGATTATCAGTCCGTCGGCGGCGCCGGTTACCTGCTGGCTGCCTTGTTCGGCGTGCTGGCGCTCGGCTCNCTGGTGATGCTGGGTCTGGTCAACATCAATGAAACNAAATCGCGGGCACGCAAGAGCGAAGAGGAAAACAGTCGTAACCAGGAAGCGATTCTGCGCCTGATGGACGAACTGGGCGAACTGGCCGAAGGCAACCTCACCATCAACGCCAGCGTGACCGAGGACATTACCGGCGCGGTGGCCGACTCGATCAACTACACGGTGGAAGAGTTGCGCAGCCTGGTGCGCGGAATCAACCAGGCGGCGCTACAGATGGATCAGGCTGCCGGCCAGGCCGGAAANGTTTCCGANTCGTTGGAACAAGCCTCGCGCCGTCAGGCGGAAGAAATCGAAGAAACTTCNTCTGCGGTGGTGAATCTGGCGCAGTCGGTGCAACAGGTGTCGAGTAATGCTGCCGAATCCGCCCGCGTGGCTGAACAATCCCTGGCCGCTGCAGAAAAAGGCCAGCAGGCGGTGTCGAACGCAATTACCAGCATGAACGGCCTGCGCGAGCAGATTCAGGAAACCTCGAAGCGAATCAAGCGCCTGGGCGAATCGTCGCAGGAGATTGGCGAAATCGTCGAACTGATTTCCGACATTACCGAACAGACCAACGTGCTGGCACTCAACGCAGCCATCCAGGCAGCGTCCGCGGGTGAAGCGGGGCGCGGTTTCTCGGTGGTTGCGGAAGAGGTGCAGCGGCTGGCTGAACGCTCTGCGGATGCGACCAAGCAGATCGCGGCGATCGTGAAGACCATTCAGTCGGATACCCACGACACCGTGGCGGCAATGGAAGTCTCGACCCAGGGCGTGGTGGAAGGCGCCAAGCTGTCCGACGCTGCGGGCCAGACGCTGGCCGAGATCGGCGATGTGTCGAAGACGCTGGCCGGACTGATTGCCGACATTTCTGCCGCCACCCAGAGCCAGGCTGAATCGACCGCCAAGGTGGCCGAAACCATGCAGGACATCAAGTCCATTTCGGCCCAGACCAGTAGCGGCACAAAACAGACGGCCGAGTCGATTGGCGGCATGAAGCAGCTGGCTCAAGACCTCAAGACCTCGGTCGCGGGCTTCAAGCTCGCCTGATCGAACGGATCGGAACGCAAAGCGAAAGCGGATCACGGCCACTGCAACCAACGTCAGGAACAACATATCATGAGCGCCTTACTCGATTACGATACCGGCCCGTTGAACTGGGTGCGCGGAGACATCGACACCGCCCTGCAAGCCGCCCTGGGGCGCGTGCAGGCCTTCAGTGTCGATGCTGACCTTACCAATGCCCTGCGCCTGGCACGCGACGATGCGCACCAGGTGACCGGCGCGCTGCGCATGGTCGGACTGGAAGGCGCCGCCACCCTGGCAAGTGCCTTGGAATCCTGTTTGGCCGACATCAATGAAAACCGTCTGCAGGCCGACGATGAGATGCTGCGGGCGCTGCGCAACGCCATCGAAGGCCTGCAGCGCTGGGTCAAGGATCTGGCCGACGGGCGCGGCAGCGGAGAACTGGCCTTGTTCCCCCTTTACAAGCGCCTGCGTGAACTGCAAGGTGCCGAACGGGTGTTCGAGGGCGAGCTGTTCTTTCCGGATCTGCGCTCGCGAGTNAAAGGCAAGGCGGCCAACGATAGCCTGACCCAGGAAGCCCTCGCCGCAGAAGTCAAAATCGCGCGTGGCCTGTTCCAGCGCGGCCTGCTGGCTTTCCTGCGCAATGCCGGGGCGGAGCAGGGGCTGCAAAACATGCGGGATGCGCTGGCCGAAATCGAGCGCATTGCGCCGTCGCAGGCTTCGCAAACCTTCTGGTGGGCCTGTGTCGGGTTTGTCGATAGCCTGATTGCGCGCGGTGTCGAGGCGGATTTTCATGTCAAGCAACTGCTTGCTCGCGTTGACCTGCAAATGCGCCGCCTCATGGAAGGTTCGCCGCAGGTTGCCGAACGCCTGCTGCGGGATGCGTTGTTCTTTGTGGCAAAAAGCCAGACTCTGGAGGGCCGGGCGGCAGAAGTCCGTACGACTTTCGGCCTTGATCGTTATCTCCCGGGACGCGGCATGCTGGATCCTGAGGCGCTGGCACGCATGCGACCGGTGCTGGATGCCCTGCAGGTCGGCATGAAGGCTGCACGCGATGACTGGCACGCTTACGTTGAAGGCCAGGCCGGCCAGTCGAGGCAGTTTCAGTCACAGTTGGAGCGCATGCTGCCGCAGGCGCAAATACTCGAAAGCAGCAGTCTCAAGCCCTTGCTCGAAGAACTGGCCGCTGCGGCCGACGCCGCTGACCAGCGCGAAGGTGGAGCGCGTGAACAGATGAATCTGGAAGTTGCATCCACCCTGCTGTTCATGCAGAACGCCATCGACCAGGAGGATGTGCTGCAGGCCGATTTTGCTGCACGCGCCGAAAGTCAGCAGGCCCGCCTGCGTGCCCTGATCGAAGGGCGCGAAGTGCCCGCCAGCGTAATGGATGCGTCCAATCAGCGCGAAGCCGAACGCGACATGCTGGTGCATATGGCACAGGAGGTCGGACAGAACCTGAAGCAGATGGAGGAAGTGCTGGACGCCTTTTTCCGCAATGCCGACGAGCGCGAAGCGCTGGCCAGCCTGCCTGCGCTGGCGCAGCAGGCACAAGGCGCACTGACCATGCTGGAGCTGCACGACGCAGCGCACCTGCTGGCTGCTGCGGCAGCTGCCGTGCAGCCTTTTGCTAACGAAGGCCATCCCGACGCAGCCAGCCAGCAGCGTCTGGCGGATGCCTTCTCGAGCCTTGGGCTGTATATCGAATCCTTCTGCGCGGGCCGTGCCGATGCAGCCAACATCCTGCGTCCGGTGCTGGTCGAGTTCGGCCTGGTCGAGGTCGGCCATGCCGAGGAGGACGATTTCGGCAATACTGTGGAATCCGGCATGCCCGCGCGCAGGGCCGAAGTGAAGGACGCCTATCTGGGCTGGCGCGACCAGCCTGACGAGGCCACAAAAAAAAAATTCCTTGAAGTCCTGACCGAGCTCAATCGTGATGCCGAACTGGTCGACGATGCTGTCCTGAAACAGCAGACGCGCGCCGCGCTGGACGCCAGTCGCGACCCTGCCGAAGCGCCGCTGGAACTTGATGCGGACATCGCGGCCCTGAGCGGCCTGTCTTTGCCCGCGCGGGTTGTGGCCGAAATCACCCCGATGCTGGAAGGAAACCAGACGCTGGAGGGTACGGCGGATGGTTCATTGGCTTCCATCGAGTTGCCGGAAACGTCAGCGGCAAACGAAATTCTGCCCGCCGAAACCGACGCAGCGGAATTCTGCCTGCTTACACAAAAGACGCACTTGGAACACGAGGCCACAGCGGAATCGGCAGCTGCCGAATCCAGCGACAGTCAGGCCGTCGAAGACACGCTTCTGGCATCAATCCCCGAGGGGATCGAACTGGAATTGCTGGAAATCTTCCTGGAAGAAGCCAACGAGGTTCTGGTGACCATGGGCGAGGCCTGCGAAGCCTGCCGGACCAATCCAGACAACCAGGCTTCACTGATGGTAATCCGCCGCGCATTCCACACGCTGAAGGGCAGTGGCCGCATGGTTGGCTTGAACGATCTGGGAGAAACGTCGTGGCGTCTTGAACAGTTGATGAACGGCTGGTTGAACGAGATGAAAGCCGCCAGCAGTGATCTGTTGGCCTTGGTCGGGCGTGCCCGCGGTGTGTTCCAGGATTGGGTGGCTGCGTTGCAGGCCAGTCAATCCGTGGCACTGCCGGTACCGGCCTTGCTGGCTGCGGTTGATCGTGTGTCGCAGGGCCAGCCCCTGGATGCTGCGCCGCTTGCAGTTGAAATCGAGGCAGCGTTGCCCGAGCCGGTTGCGGAAGCCGACGCAATCACCCAGGCTGAAACTGGAATGGAAGCCGAAGCCGAAGCCGAAGCCGAAGCCGAAGCCGA
>JGI20214J51650_10001913_pt1 | contig 13252 bp, 14 predicted proteins | sample WetSurMetagenome_FD_51650 | JGI IMG/M metagenome (IMG submission 51650) | reverse complement strand
GGAACAACACCGTTTCCCAGCCCTATCGGCGTTGTTTCGGCCGATCAAGGTATCCCATCTGAGATCCCTGTAAAAGGCATGGTCACCATGGTCGATCTCGGAGCGCCCTTTTGCCCCCCCTGCAAGGCAATGGCGCCTTTTCTGGAAAAGCTTGAAAGGGACTATAAAGGCAGGGCTGCGATCCTGGTCCTTGACGTGGGAAAAACTCCCGACTTGAGCGAACGATTCGGAATCAGCGAAATTCCCACCCAGATTTTCTACAACACACAAGGCAAGGAGATTCTTCGGCACATAGGATTCATGAGTGAAGAAGCCATTCGTGCGCAACTTAAGAAAATGGGAGTTCATTAGCACTCACCTGGTCGAGCGCTTGCTCCCTCACCGGCAACCCTTGGCGGAACAGGATGAGACTGGGGTCGGCACAAATTCAGCAAAAGGGCCTGTGATGGACAAAACAAAACTCAAGAACAAATTTTGGAACAGAGCCTTGTTGTTCTGGCTTGCGGCCCTCCTGATTTCACTGATCATGGAACCTCGATCGCTCGCGGAGTCCTCTCAAGCCCCAAAAATGGTTCTCAAAGAACGGCTCTTTGATTTCAAGCAAGTCTATGAAGGACAAATCGTTACCCACGATTTCCCAGTCTTCAACCAAGGCACCGACACGCTCAAAATCGAGAGGGTTAAAACAACGTGCAGCTGTTCTGTTGTCAGCTTTGACTCTGCGATCCCTCCTGGCGGACAAGGAAACATCGCGGTAAAGGTCTACACTCACGGCTCTGACGGTCGAGAACGATGGGGGGTCACGATCTTTACAAATGATCCTAATTGGAAAGAAGCCGTTCTGGACTTGAGGGCCGATGTCCGGCCTGCCATTGTTGTCAGCGAGTCCGCCGTGCAGTTCAGCGGAAAGAGCCAGGTGAGTTCGACGAAGGTCATCGAAATCAAAAGCGGCATCGACCGTCCTCTGGCGATTCAGCCCGACGAATTTGATCTCGTGGATAAGGTAGACTACGCTGTGGAAGAAACCCAGAAAGGGCAAAGTTTCAGAGTCACCTTCAGAAACCGGCCAGGGCCTTTTGACTTCTACCGCGGATCCCTCACCTTCAAAACGAATTTCCCCGAAAAACCGGAACTCACGATCTGGATTTTCGGACGTTTCAAGAACTGACGTTGCGATCTCTCATGAATTCAGGAGCGGCACCCTCTACCGCCAAGCCTCACCCGAGTCTCTTGCCAAAAATCTTGCGGGAGACGATTTTCATTTTGATCATTTCCCTCTGCGCAGGACTGGGGATCAACCTCCTGCGACCTGAACGATTGCCCCTGGTCGCCGANTGGACCATCGAGGGAAGGTTGAGAGCTCGCTTCGGTGAAAAGGCCGTCATCTCCCTTGAAGAAGCCAAACGAGTCTTCTTTTCAAAGAAGGCGGTCTTCCTGGATGCCCGTCCTCCAAGGGACTACCGGGAAGGCCACATCCAGGGCGCCCGCAACCTCCCGATGGAGGCCTTTGACAAGCACTTCGACAAGGCCACAAGAGATCTCCCCCAAGAATCCTTGATCATCACCTACTGTGACGGTGAGACCTGCACCCAGAGCGACAAGCTCACGAAAAAGCTGAAGGACATGGGATACGAAAACGTGAGAATTCTCGTGAACGGCTGGAGCCTTTGGAGGAAGCACAACCTTCCACTCGATGGAGGATAAGGAGGCGCATGAAAATCCCTCTCCTGATCTCGCGTTTGATCCTCGGAGGGGTCTTTGTCTACGCGAGTTTCGACAAGATTCTGCACCCGCACGAATTTGCGGAAGTGGTCTACAACTACCAAATCCTACCCGATGCCCTTGTCAATCTCACCGCCATCCTGCTCCCTTGGTTGGAGTTGAGCGCGGGGGTTTTTCTGATTTTGGGTTTATTCCTCCGCGGCGCCCTTTTCACTTGTAACGTGCTTCTTGCGGTTTTTCTCGTGGCCCTCGCTTTCAATTTGGCCCGGGGCCTCGATATCGACTGCGGCTGTTTCTCCTCCTCCGTGGGTCCTTCGACCGGGGGAAGCATGGTCTTGTACCTTCTCCGCGACGCTTTCTTGCTGGCCATGGGTTTATCCGTCTTCTTCTACGTTCTGAGAAGGGAAAACCCAGGAGCTTTCCCTGAAAACGGGGCCGAAAANACTTCGATGTAAAGAATCGTTTTGAAGGGGAGACTCCAGGTGGCTCTGTAATCTTGGAACGAATGGAGGATCTGTATGAAGATCTTATTCATCATNACGACCGATGAGGGAGAGGCCATCTACAATGCCATGAGACTGGCCAATGTGGGGGTCGAAAAAGGCGACGAAGTGAGCGTCTTCATGCTGGGCAAAGGAGTGCTTTTTGAGAACAGCGGAAGCGAGCAGTTCGACGTCATGGGGCAGATGGAGAAATTCAAAGGGGATTTCTATGTCTGAGGGGTTTGCATGAAATCCCACGGTCTGGTGGGATCGAGCAGTTGCCCCATCGGTTGGATGGACGACCTCTATGAACTTATCAGAGACGCGGATAAGGTTATCACCTTTTAATCAAGAGAACCGGATTAGGAGATCGGCCCAAAGCAACCCAATCAGATACGACAGTAGGACATCGCTAGGCCAGTGAGCGGCCAGAGCGACGCGCGCCGCCCAGCCGATGAGCAATAAGACGCAACAGATGATGACTGCGGTCATCCGGAGTGCTCCGCGTGTCTTTCGAGCAAAAAGAACTGCAAGGAATCCAATAGTTGAAGCGTAGGTCAGGCCAAAAATCGACGGAAAGGAATATCCGGACAGCTTCTCCGCCACTTGGACAAGATCGGCTGATGGGCGCGGCCTGCCGATGAGCGGGCCAAGCCACATCCCAAGGACCCACATGCCTGCGAAACTGGCCACCGCAAGTAAGGCGCCACGCCACCTGGCAAGCCTCCAGGAAAGCCCGAGAGTGAGAGCAAGCAGAACCAGATTCCAGGGAAACTTGNCGGTGGAGGAAATCCANTTGGCCCATCCTGTCGATGCAGGCGTTATCCATTGGACGAAACGGGTCACTGCCACGTCACCAGGGAAAGATGAGGAATACGTTGCCCCAATGACGAGCAGGACTGTCAAGACAAACAGCGCGATCCACGTCTTTTCTTTAAGGCCCATGCTTTTCTCCTTGGCCGCTGAACCAAACTCGCCTTGCTGCAAAATAACATTATTCTTAACAATCCCCTGCGAGTCAACTATACTGAAAAATACGAAGTTCCGCACTCTGCGTTGAATGATCATAATGAATGAATTACAGAAAATCGCCGCACAGGTTGCTGCCGTCGTGCTCTTTTCTGCGTGCTTAGCGTTGATCGTCAATGCCGCGAGAGACGACCGCTTGCCTCTGGTCATGCCTTTTCCTCCGACCTATCAGTGCCCGTCTTCAGAAAAACCCGGATCGCCGATGGAACTTCAGACAGCACTCAGCCTGTATGGAAAGGCCGGCACGCTTTTCGTTGACGCAAGGAAAAGCGACGCTTTCCTGCAGGGCCACATCGAAGGAGCCCGCCACATCCCCTACTCCTTTGTCGAGCCTTTATCAAAGGAGACCTTAGAGAGCCTGAGGGGCTACAGCTCCATCATGGTCTACTGCAACAGGGAAGACTCGGAGGCCGGCAAGCTGATGGCAGGCGAGCTTGCTCAGGCGGGCATCAAAGGGGTGGTTTATCTTGAAAAAGGNTTTGCAGGATGGGTCAAGGCCGGAGGCCGTTACACCGGCAAGGCCCCGGAGGGTTACGACGAGTGAGCCTCATAAGCTTTTTCAGAGGACTGCGCCGCTTCATCTCTCATCCCCTTTTCATCTCTCTTTTGCGGGTTGCGCTGGGGGCGGTTTTCATTGTGGCAAGCCTCGACAAAATACAGAACCCCGAAGCGTTCGCGACCACTATTGCCAATTACCGGCTTTTGCCCTATACCGTCATCAACGGGACGGCGATCGTGTTGCCCTGGCTCGAAATCGTCACCGGAACCGTGCTGGTCCTAGGGGTCTGGATCAGGGCGAGCACGATCATTGTCTGGGGTTTGCTGTTCGCTTTCTCCGTAGCCATAAGCCAGGCGCTCTTTCGCGGCCTGGACATCAGCTGTGGTTGTTTTAGCACCAATCCCAATGCTGAAAGGATGTCCCTGTGGACTTTGATTTGGGACGTCATCTGGTTTTGCTGGGGGATTCTGATTTGGATTCTTGATCAAGGGCATTATAGTGTATTCAGATTCCTGAACACGAGGAAGGATAGAACCGCGCTGTCATGAAAAAGTATCATAGAATCATCTTGACCCTGTTGCTTGTGTTTGTTTGCCGGCCCCATACGGTCTTTTCTGCAGACTCGGCCTCTGTGCCTTGGTCNCTATTGCCCAGGGTGACGGCACTGGATGAAGGCCGGAAGAATGAGCTCCTGAATGTTCTGAAGACTGAACCTAACTACGGGCAGTGCAAAGGCACNGTGTTCCAGTGCCTGTCGGGAGACAAGCCCGACAAAACGGCTGTCCGGTTTGCGAATTTTGGNGCCTANATTGTTTCAAAAGGAGTGCCGGCCCAGAGTCTGGGATTTCTTGCCCGAGAGCGGTCCAAGTTCATCAATGAGCCGGCGGCCCAAGCCTTCACCTACACGAACAGCCCCTCCCTGGGAAACGAAAAGGCCAAGATCATCCTCGCGGAATTTGCTGAGTTCAAGTGTACCTACTGCGTGGCGTTGAGCCCGGTCCTCAAGAAACTCGTCACCGACTCCAACGGCAGGGTGCGCCTTTTCTTCAAGCATTTCCCACTCAAGAACCACCAGGGAACGTTTTTTTCATCAAGGGCCGCTCAAGCAGCCCATCGCCAGGGGAAGTTCTGGGCCATGTACGATCTCCTTTACAAGGACTTCAACAAGCAGGGCATGGAGGATGTTCTGGAGTACGCCCGAGCTCTGGGCATGGACATCGAACGGTACAAAAAAGACCTTGAGGACCCCACAATCGAAGAGCTCGTTGAGAGAGACAAAATGGAAGGGGTCCGCGCCAAGGTCGTCGGCACACCCACTCTCTTCATCAACGGGAAGATCTACAACCTGCGCCATGATGAAGATTTCCTGAAGGACCTGATCAACGAGGAAGCAGAGCGCCTTGGAATCGAACCCCCTTATCAGGACTGGGCCTATATGAATACGAAGCGCTAGTCTTTGTCTTTTTTCTTTTCTCCATCTTTTTCATTACGGCCCCCCTCCCCTGTAGACATCAGAGCGGGAGTCCGACCTGGGCTGCGGCCTCTGGCTGCTGAACAACTTTTTCACGCTTTCACCCACGCTTTTCAACGTTCCTGCAATACCCTTGCTCTCCGTCCCATTCTGCGCCTCTCCTCTGTCGCTCTCAGATCCTTCGGCCCCCTTTTTAGCCGACTCAATGGCAGCCAGACATGGGTTTCCTCCATCCGTGGATTGACCCGCAAGAGCTGCAACAATGCCTGCCGGACCAAACAGGAGAACGCCTCCCGCTGCCTTCAATGCGGCGAACATCGTCTGCTCGGCGTCCACCTCCAGGGAGGGGGCTGCCAGGGTCCCGCCGAGCTTAAAGGATTTTGCGAGTTGAGCGAGACCGAAGTTAAAACCGGCTGCACCTCCTTTCGGAAAAGGCTTCAGAGCAAGATTCAGGGTTTCATCTCTCAGGTTCACCTCTCCTTCCCCGATCACCGTCATGTCCGGCGTGTCCACCACCAGAGCCGTCACCTTGGCCGTCCCATACTTGATGTCGAAACCGCTCACGGCGCAGTGGATGTCCATGTGATTGGCGTCGTTGCTCGAGGGGTTGAGAAGTTGGAACGCCCCGCTCGCCAGATCACCTCCCAGGATCTGAAGAGTCTTGTTGTCCACCCGACCCTGCCCCATCACCACAACCGCCCTGCCGTTTAAACCTGCCATGAGACCTGCAAGGCTGGAACCCCGGCTCATCAGGTCCAGGTCCACATCCACTTTTCCTTCAACCTTCATATCCGATGGAAGCATGCGCATATCCATCTGGTTGACCTTGAAAACGGCCTTCGCAGTAGCCACACCCCCCTGTGGATGCATCTCCACCCTGCCCTCTGCATCTCCTCCGGCTAGTGTCACCTTGATCGTCTCGAGCATAAGACGACCGTCCTCTAGGGTCGCTTCCATGCTTAAGTTCTTGAGAGCCAGTGTAGCGACCTGCACCTGACCTGCATCGATTTTGAGCTGGAAATCAACCCCTTTGAGGAGATGCAACGGCAAAGGGTCATCAGAGAAAATTCGGTTTATCCTTGAAGAGGTCTCCGACTTCCTATGCTTCGATTTCCCTCTATTCAAGAAGGGGTTGAGATCGAGTCTCTGCGAAGCCACGGCGCCGTGGAGCTTGAGCCTCTCCCCACCCAGGGCGAGCGTCAAGCTTCCGCCTGCGTCGCCCGCTTTGGACGAAATTCTGAAATCCGTCAGTTTGTAGATTTTGTCTCCCCCGTCGGAAATCGCGGCAGTCGTCTGCAGGGGTCCGACCTCCACAGGGAGGATCTCACCGAGGAATGCAGTCATCTGAGAGGTCGACTGGACTTCTGCACTGGCTTTTAGAGACAGCCCTTTCAGGTTCAACACGTCCTGGATCGTCCCCTCCACCTTCAACTGAGCGCTCGAGGTCTTGAGAATCAGATCCAAGGGATAGCCCTTGCCCGAGCCTTTCAAGTGGAGGAGTGAACCGACCGTGCCACTCAACTCAAAAGGATTGTCTTTGTAGGAGCCGTTGAAGGCCAAGAGCATTGGGCTTTCGAGCCCTTCCGAATGGGCGGTGAAACGGTCAATCGCAATAGAATAGAGCGTTCCCTTTCCACCGTCCCGGTAGGAGATTTTGCCTTTTTCAATCTGCACCTCATGGAATGCCATTCTGGGAAGGGCGAGGTCTGAAGAAGCCGTGTTTTTCTGAGAGGGTGCCTGAGGCTTTTCGAATTCAAAATTCCCCTTTCCTNCTTTGTCCGTCTCCAGGAAAACCTCCGGTTCCAGCATCACAAGTCGAGAAATAGAAATATCCCCGTTTAACAACGGGAGCACCCTGACCTTTGCTTCTAGNCGCTTGATCTTGACCATNTCAGGACTGGACGCCCATGGTGCATTCTGGAAAACAAGGTCTTCCATGACCAGNGAGGGNCTCAANCCCAGNTGGAAATCAATCGCACCACGGATTTCGAGATCTCGTCCTGTTTCCTGTTTCACGACCTGTGTGAGAAGGGGTTTCAGCGCGTTGAAGTCAAAACTCGATAGGACAGCGAGGGCAGCGATAATGGTAGATAGAACCAGGATGGCAGCGATTCCCAGAATCCACTTCCATCTCTCCGGCCGAGGTCGAGGTGAGGGCTGATCGTTCATAGAACGAAACACGTCTCCACGCCTGAAATAACAGACCCATCAGACCCTCAGGAAGACCACAACCCTACACCCGTTGAATGCCTTTGCATTATAGCCCAGACAGGCTTTCCTGTCAACGAACGCCGGGCTCAAGGCCTGAGTCCAAGGCTCGGTAGATTGGCCGTTTCGCAGCCAGACTCCCTTGGGAGCAACGAAAAGACAGGGCCCAAAAAAAAGACAGAGTCCTTATTCGGGACTCTGCCTTGGATGGAGGGTTAGTCTGATGGTTAACGTTTCAACAGGGTCTTTGTGGGTTTCTTCTGATGGGTTGCCTTTTCTACTCTGTTTCTTGACTCTATCTTAAAACTTCCCACAGTGCCGTTTTAATCCCCGGTGCCAATCTCGCGATTTATTAAATTTAGGAGATGCCCGAAAGAAAAGATGCACGCACACCCGAGAAGTTTTTTATCTTGATCTCAAAGAGCCATCAGCCAAACACGCCCTGTAATACTGCAAGAGCCTTGCCAATTGGCCTCACGTAACCATCCCAAATAAAATCAATAAGATATAAGAAAGTTGCAAAAGATTAAGAGTTGAAAATCTGTCAAATTTTGTCAGGGAAGACAAAAAAACGGCGAAAAATTCTTCGCCGTTTTGATTCATCAATCTTTTTCCCTGTCTTACTGCCCTACGCTTTCTGGTCCCGGTTCAATGCCTCCTGCTCATCGCGTCATTGAATCACATCCTGATCCTTGCGTCGGTCTTTTCAGGATGTTTCTCCATGTGTTTGATCCGACGCGCCGCTGTTTCCGCAAAACGATCTACCATGCGCGGCAGGTCCGAGTTGTTCCAGGCCGATTTGAAACCTTCTGTAGCAAAAAGGCGGCTGTTAAGAGCAAAAGGGGGCTCCTGCGAAAGCTCCAGTGTCACGTCCTCGTCTCTGAATTTCAGTGTGCCGCTAAAGACTTTTTCCATGAGGACCCTTGTGGTGTAAGCAAACACCTTCCGCACATCTTCAGGAGATTCCGCCTTATTGATTCTCTGCCTGAATGCGGGCAGACACTCGTGCTCATATTTTGTGAAAGATAGTTTTTCTGCCATGAAAGCCTCCTCCCCAATAAGGGTTACATACAAAAAAAGTTTTCTGACTGGGGGCAAGCAAATCCCTCTGCCTGAGACAAGGTCATGGTACTCGGCACTCGAAGAAACGTTGTGAGGTGATGGTTTATGGCTTAACCCCGTACGCTGAGGTTGCCGGAATGAAGGATAAGATCATCCTATGTAATCAGATCATTCAAGACAAGAAAATTTCAACCGCCACCCCTCTTCTCTCTTCATAAAGAGACGCAATGGCCTTAGTTATTGACATTCAAGGTAAATTTAAATATAATCAAACATAATTTGAGGGACAAAACTCAAGATCTCGATTCGGACCTGAGCTCTACTTCTATTTCGCGGGATCTTGAAATCATCTATGACTCTAACCCCCGCACAAGATCAAGCCAAGAGCGCAATCGCTGCAGTCAGGTCCGTTATCACTTCATTGCAGCTCGCCCTTAAGATGTTCACCCTCTATGCGGAAGACCACGTGTATTGCCAAAAGAGCGTTGCTCGCCTCCATAGCGACATTGGGACCTTTCTCACCAAGTTCGGAAGCCTGGTCCTCGAAATCCGTAGCGATTGTCTCCTCTACGAAGGCGAGACCGTGCATGAAGGCACTTCGAAAGATGGGGATTTAGCCTTCGCGCTCTTCAGGGACGGAATGCTGGAGCTGGTCTTCATGAAAGGAATTGAACCGGAAGAAACCAGCTTTCTTGTAAGAACTATTGATCGTTACAAGAGCCTGGCAACCACTGCCGAAGGCGATATTGTGACGGCCCTCTGGGAGGCGCGGCTCCCGCACCTCTATTATGTCGCAGCAGACAACATTCTGGAAGTTGAGCAGGGAAAACAGCCGTTGACTCACGACTCCACGGAATTTCAATTCCCTGAACTGCCCGATCAACCGTCCCCTGCTCAAGCTCCTGATGAAGACCNGCCCCCTGCAGAGTCCTCTCTCGCTGAAGTGGCGAAGCAGATCGAGTTCAAATCCATCACCCCAACGACCCTGCAACTCACCTCCGAAGAGGCCGATACCCTCGAGGAGATGGTGCACTCTGAAGAAGAGCGGGATGCGACTCAGGAAATCATGGACATGATGGGTGACATCCTCAAGGATCAGCAGGACGAGGAGTTTTTCGCCTACATCATTGAATATATGCTGGAGGAGTTCACGGCTTCGCTCAAAGAAAAGGATTTTGACATTGCTTTTCGGATCCTGCAGACCCTGCACCAGGTGCGCAAACTCAGCGAAGAATCAAGAGCTTGGGCGCTCACCAGGGTTCAAAGTTTTTTCAGCACCATCGCCCAGCCCGATTATTTGGAGAGCCTTCAAGAGATTTTGTCGACCCTGAGTGCAGCCCAGATCAAGGGCGCCAGGAAAGTGCTGGGTCTCCTGTGGCCCAGCGCCATTCTCGGCCTCGGCCCTCTTCTCGTCGAGGCTTCAGGTCCTGTTAGCGAAATGTTGTGTGAGGTTCTTGTCTCCCTAGCCTCACGGGACATCCGCCCCATGGAACAGCTCTTGAACAGTGCAGAAGAGCCTCTGGTGTTTCGTCTCGCACCTCTGCTTGGACGCACTGACGGGAAAAAATCCGGCCAAATGCTCTTCAAGCTGGCCCGTCACCCTTCGGAAAGGGTCCGTCTGGAGGTCCTCAGAGCCATCATCCAGCGCAAGCTGTGGACCCCGGAAAAAATGGGCTTTCTTCTTGGAGACGAGAGCACCCTCATCCGCCGGCTCGCCATTAAGTACCTGGGCACACGCAAGAGCGAAACCGCAGAAAGGCTGCTTGCTCAACACATCAGGGACGGCAAAATTGATGGGGATGATTCCGGAGAGCTGATCGCGTGCTTCAAAGCCCTGGGCAGATGCGGCACAGAACGTTCCCTTCCTTTTCTGAAGGATACCCTTCTCAAGGGAGGATGGATTTCCCGATTTCGCCCTTCTACGCTGCGACAGGGTGCCGCCCTCGCCTTGGCCGAGTTCGGGATGGAACAGTCCTTGCAGATCCTTGAAGAGGCCGCCAGAAGCCCTTATCCGGCTGTTCGAAGCGCCGCGCAAGCCGTCTATCACGCTGAGGGAGAAGAGTCGTGACCCTACCCGATAGAGCAACTGAAATAACCACCTGGGAGGAGACCTTGTTTCAGAACCTCTATCGCTTGATTCAAGCGGTGAGGATCCATCAGGACAACAACCAGCTCGTCAAGGTGTGCGTGGAACGGTTTCGGGAGACGATCGCCAGGCTGAAGCTGGAAGGCGACCTGAAGCTCTGGATCTCCGAAGGGCGATTCTTTGTTCAGACGGAGAGACTCCATTACCGGAAGGAACTGGTCAGGATCATCCATGCAATGCTGGACTTTTTCAACCGCCGTGCGCTCCAGGGCGTGGTTTTCAGTCCCCAGGTCATTGACGCCCCGTTGGAAGAGATCGTTGCCTTTACGAGGGTCCTGATCCGGGCCGTGGAAAAAGCAGCGCCTGCTTCGTGGCTCGAAAAGCAGATGGAGGTCGCCAAATGGCCTTGGCTTAGGATTCTGAAAGGACTCGAGTTTCAGAGAGGCAGCGACAAGGACTTGAGGGAGAAGGCGCGCAACACTTACTTTCATGCTTTGACCTCGGTCAAAGATGTGGTTCAGCGGGTGTCCGTTCAGGGCCATGCAGGGGTCCGCAAGGCCAAGCGAATGGTGCAGAACATGGTCGATTGCCTGTCGCAGGACGAATCCCTGTTCTTGTGTTTGAGCACCATCAAAGATTACGACGACTACACCTATTCTCACTCCGTAAACGTTGCTGTTCTGTCCCTGTGCCTCGGAAACCGCATAGGGTTTTCCCGTACCTCTCTCGAACATCTTGGAATCTGTGGCCTTTTTCATGACCTGGGCAAAGTAGAAGTCCCTCATGAAATCCTCAACAAACCGGGACACCTGACTGAAGACGAGTGGCAGCAGATGCAAAACCACCCGATGGCAAGCGTCAGGCAGATTTTGAGACTCCATGCCACCCATGACCTAAAATCCAAAATCATCCTGGCCCCCTTCGAGCACCACATCAAGTTCGACCTCTCGGGTTATCCCCATGTTCTTTTTAAGAACAAGGTGAGCCTTTTCGGCAGGATCCTTCAAATTGCGGATGTCTACGACGCGATTACGTCGCCTCGCGCGTACCGCAGTTCTTACATGAGCCCTGATCAGGCGATTGGATTCATGATGAAAGCCGCTGGAAAAGACTTTGACCCTGTGCTCCTGAAGGTCTTCGCCATTATGATGGGGACCTATCCCGTGGGCAGCCTGTTGGAATTGGACACTGGGGAAATGGGACTTGTCGCTAATTACCCGATGGAGTCAGGAGGGCATTTGCCCAGGGTTGTATTGCTGAAAAAAGAGGGAGAAGGCCCTTATACGCGGGGCGAGATGATCGATCTTTCGGAAAAAGATCCCCACACCGGGTCCCTTCGCAGAAACGTTGTCAGAAGTGTCAATGCCGCCAGCCGCGGAATTCAACCTGCGAGCTTCCTGCTCCAATAGCCCACAGCAGTCCAGTGCGTAGCAACGACTCGCCCTGTTAAATCGGCTCCGCCGTCCCGCCTCGCGGGAATTTAACAGGGCGAGGGATGAGGGCAACGCCGCCCTTCGACTTTGCCTCTTTTCGGGCAGATGTATTTGGCTCAAAGGAGCATCCCCTACTCGATCCGCTTGAACCTTCCCGGTACAGCCTTACACACCGGGCACTTCTTGGGGATGGAGTTCTTGTGGATATGACCGCATATTTGGCAAACGTAATAGGCCGTCGATTCCTCGCTCCCATGATCCTCCATGGCTTTCTGATAGAGGCCGACCAGTTCCTCGTCGGTTTTCATGGATTGGACAAATCCTTTTTTGACCGCTGTAGCCGAATTCCTGGCCTCCTGAACCATTCTCGGATAAAGCTCTCCAACACCATGGAGTTCACTCTCAAAGGCTTCTTTTAGGTTCTCCCCACTCCCGTTGATTTTGCCCCTTAGAAGGTTAAGGAACCGCCTGGAATGGACGGATTTAGAATCCACTGCGGCTTTGAACAGCAAAGCCAGGTCTTCACTTCCTTCCTGCTCTGCTTTCAGCATAAAAGCCGCGGTTCTGGCAGCGGCTCTCATTTCCCGTGCAACCATGAGGGCAAGATTTTCCTCCACCTTCGTGCTCATCGATGCTTTCCCTCCCTACCTGCGATCAATCGAGATCCTTTTCCGCCGGCCCTTGTGCCGTGCGATCACCTGCCGTCCCTCTTGCGCAGCACCATAAAGACCTCTCTCTTCTACTCAGTCACGACACGAGATACCAGTAGTCCCCAGAAGCCCCGTGGCCGTCTCGAGGAGGTCACGCCCTCGTAGAACCAGCCCAGATGCTGGCCGCACTGCCGACAGAAAGCCATGCGCCAGGAATACCCCGAAAACCAACTGTACTCTTCTGTTGGCTCTCCAAAAAAAATGGCACCTTGACAGGCCGTGAAGGTCTGGAAATCGCATTCCACACCTGCAGGATTGACGAAAAGATGCCGGCTGGTGCCCCCAAGAGGGAGGAGGCGGTCGGAATGGGTGATCAAGCCGCCGCAGGCGCTGCATTGAAATGCCTTGGCTCCGTTCCCCCCGGCTCCGGTGGTCGCGTGGTGATACATGATTACAAATCCTGGTTCACGGTACACGGCCTGCTGAAAAAAAGCCTGCGAGCAGGCTCCTCAAGAACGCTCACATACAAGGCGCCAAGTGAAAGTAACGAGCATTCATACCCCGGCGCTTTGCTACGGGGGCGTCTATGAAAGAAACTTAAATCCCCCTT
>JGI20214J51650_10001912_pt1 | contig 13253 bp, 10 predicted proteins | sample WetSurMetagenome_FD_51650 | JGI IMG/M metagenome (IMG submission 51650) | reverse complement strand
TCCCGGCGAGGCGCCCGAGATCGCCGGATTCCTCTTGGTGGAGTACGTCCCACACACGCAAGCCATCGGCTACGAGGTCCTGGTCGGCTTCCGCGACGACGACGCCTTCGGGCCGGTGCTCACCGTCAGCAAGGGCGGGGACGACGCGGAGTTCTTCGCCGCGCATTACGATCCGGCCAATCTCTTCCTCCCGCCCATGGAGTACCCCGACGCTCTGGCCTTCATGAACTCGCTGCACATCCGGCACAAGTTCGCGGAGACCGGCCACCTGGAGTTCCTGGGGTATATGGCCAAGGCGGTCGCCGGCATGAGCCTGCTGGCCTTTGGTTACTCGCCGATCGCCGCGGAGCCGCGGTTCATCTTCACGTCTTTCGAGGTCAACCCATTCGTGATCTCGAAAGACAATCGATTCGTGGCGCTCGACGGTCTGGCGGANTTTCGGGCTGTCTCGGAGGCGGACGCGTGGGTTCCCCATGGGAACGCGGCCAATCTCGAGGCCTTCTTCCGACCGCGGGGCGTTGCCGTGNTCGGGGTGTCGGCCGACGCATCCCGGTACAGCCTGGGGCGGGACATTGCGGCGCTGCTGCACGATCTGGGCCGGGACGACCTGGTNCTCATCAATCCGAAGGGCGGCGCCGTGAGGTTCGACGGCGCGGTGTACCCCCTCTACCCGAGCCTGGCGGATCTGCCGGCACCTGTCGAACTGGTCGTGTATGCGGCGCCGGCGCCGAGCGCCCCGGATTTTCTGCGGAGTCTGAGTGGAAGCGGAGTGAAGGCCGTGATCCTCATTCCCGGCGTGCTCGCCTCGGTGCCGTACCCGGAATTTGCGCGCCAGCTTCGCGCGGCGGTNCCGCCGGGAATTCGACTCATCGGACCGAACTGCATGGGAGTTTATTTCGCGCCCGAGCGAGATCGCGCGGTGCCGCTGTGCGGCGTCAACACGCTCTTTGTCAACGAGAAGCGCCTGGAGGTGCGCTCGGCCGCGCGCGCCAATGCCGTCCTGCTCACGCAAAGCGGCGCCCTGGCGGTGACGGCGCTGGACAAGCTGCGCGGGTGCCGACCGTTTCGCTCGGTGGTGAGCTTCGGCAACAAGTGCGACGTGAACGTGGCCGACTTGCTGGCGTATGTCGAGAGCGACCCGGCGGTGGGCGTGGTGGCCCTCTATGTCGAGGGGTTCAATCCCGGCGAGGGCCGCCGGTTCTACGACATGGCCAGGCACATGGNTACGCCCATCGTGGCGTACAAGGCGGGACGGACGCAAGCGGGTGCGCGGTCGGCGGCCGCGCACACGGCGGCGTTGTCCGGGAGCTACGAGGTGTTCCGGGCTGCCTGCCGGCAGGCGGGCGTCATTCTGGCCGATACCATCGAGGCGTACTATGACCTGGTGAAGACGTTTGCACTGCTTGCCGCCAAACCGCCCACGGGGAACCGGGTTGCCGGCGTGGTAAACGCGGGGTTCGAAAGCACCGTGGGCGCCGACGAACTCAAGGGGCTGACTCAGGCGCAGCTCGCCGCCGCGACCATCGAGCGGCTGAACGCCATCAACAGCTACGGGCTGGTGGATACCTCCTCGCCGTTTCTCGATGTCACCCCCATGGCCGACGACCGGATGTATGCGGAGTTCGTGGAGGCTGTCATCCGCGACCCCGGGGTCGACTGCGTGTTCGTCGCCGTGGTCCCGCACGCGGTCTCCTTGAAGACGGACCCCGAGACGTGCCGGGATCCCGACGGGCTGGCGAGCCTGCTGCTGGACCTCGCGGCGGAGAATGGCAAGCCGATGGTCGTCTCGGTGAACGCCGGCCGGTATTACGCCGATTTCGTCTCGGTCCTCGAGGAGGGGGGGCTTCCGGTGTATACCGACATCCGCTCGGCGATCGCCTCCCTCGACACGTTCGTCTCGTACCACCTTGCCAAGGCGCGCGCCTGACAACACAGAGGGCCGCCACAGCGGGCGCCTGAAGGTGGTCTCTGCCGACAAGAGCGGAGCTGTCGATGCGAAGACGCGAGGTCTGGCTCGTCCGGCGCGCCGGGTCGCTCGACCGTTTGGCACGCCACACCGAGTCGCTTCCCGATCCAAAGCCGGACGAGGTGCGGGTCGCCATCGAGGCGATCGGCCTCAACTTCGCCGACCTCTTCGCCTGTCTCGGTCTGTATTCCGCCACTCCCACGGGTGCCTTCGTCCCCGGGCTGGAGTGTGCCGGGGTGGTAGAAGCCACGGGATCCGGCGAACCTCGGCGGCGCGGCATCGCGCCAGGGGACCGCGTCATCGGGCTGACGCGTTTCGGCGCATACGCGACGNCGATCAATCTCGACGTGCGCTACCTCTGGCCCCTCCCACCGGGCTGGAGCTTCGCCGAGGGCGCAGCGTTCCCGGTGCAATCGCTCACAGCCTGGTACGGTGTGATCGANCTCGGTGCGCTGGCACCCGGCGACGCGCTCCTCGTGCACTCTGCGGCGGGTGGGGTGGGTCTCAATGCGCTCCGGATCGCCGAGGAGACCGGCGCGCGAGTCATCGCGACGGTGGGTCGTCCCGCCAAGCGCGATTTCCTGGTGGAGCGCTGCGGACTCGGGCCCAACCAGGTGATCGTGCGTGATCGCCGCAGTTTCGGGGTGCAGCTCGACCATGCACTCGCGGCCCTCGACGTCGACGGCCTCGACCTCGTGCTCGACGCAATCGCGGGCCCCTTCTTCCGGCCCGCATACGAGCGTTTGCGGCCTGAAGGGCGCCTGGTCCTCTATGGCGCTGCCGATCTGATGCCGAGGCGCGCGCGGCCGGATTATCTTCGTCTCGCGCTCAAGTACCTGCGTCGTCCGCGGCTGGACCCGCTCCGGATGATCACGGAGAACAAGAGCGTGATGGCGTTCAACCTGATTTGGCTCTGGGACCGGGTGGACCGGCTGGCACGGGCGTATGAGGGGCTGTCCCGGCTGGCACAGAGGCCGCCGTTCGTCGGCCGGCGTTTCCGCTTCGCGGAGGCGCCCGCGGCGCTTCGCTACCTGCAGAGCGGCGAGAGCATCGGCAAGGTGGTCCTGGAGGTCTGAGGTCGGACGAGGACAATCGTGGTGTCAGGCCCGCTTCACGGGGCGACTGGGCCCCGCGTTCCCCCGAGCGTCGGAAACCCTCCTGGGGTCATATCCTGCCCCGTCTTCAGGATCTCCAGTCGCTGCCGCATGGTGACGATCTCCGCCTGTTGGGCGGCGATGATCTCCTCGGCCAGTCGTCGGACCAGGGGATCCCGCCCTTGGAGCAGGAGGAGTCTGGCCATCTCCACGGCCCCCTCGTGGTGAGGGATCATCATGGCGAGGAAGTCCTTGTCGGGATCACCCGTCATCGGGGCGGTTTCCATGTCCTTGGACATCTTCGTCATGGCGGCGTGCATGTCGGCGGAGAAGCCCCCGCCATGTCCCGCATGCGCTTGACCGGCGACGCTGTGTCCTCCGTGCTGCTGCGCCCAGACACCGGACGCGACACTGCCGACGAACACAAGCGCTGCTGCTGCCGCCCGCACGCCTCGTCGCCTCTCCATACGCTCTCCCCTCAACGACCACTTACGCGCTTTGAGTCTTCGCACCCGGTCGCACGTACACCAGGTTGATGCTCTTCTTGTTCCGCAGCTCGCCGGAGGGCAGCTTGAGCGCTCCGAGGGGGATCTGCGCCATGAACTTTGGATCGAAGGGATCGGATACGTCGAAGGCGGAGCACACGGTCTGTCCGGCGTTGGGGGTGCTGGGCAACTCGTCCTGCTCGTGGGCGACGTAGAGCAGCGTGTGCGTCGGGTTGGTCCACACGCCGTGCGCCTCCCGCCCGTGCGTGAAGAAGGTCTTGACCACCTTGCGTGCGCCAGCGGCGGCCGAGTGGTCGATGACGGCGAGTTGGCTGCAAGCGACGCCGCCGGGGCCGCCGTCGTCCACGCGGGCCAGGCTGACGAAGATGGCTTTCCCCTTGGCGTTCTGAACGAATTCAAGGTGATTGGGGCGGGCGAGGTTTCCGAGGGGCACGACGTCCACCGTTCGGTGCGGGTCGCGGGTGTCCAGCGCCGATACCTGATCCGCGAGTTTGTGGGACAGCCAGACCTCTGCGCCGTCCGGAGACGTCTTCAGGAACGGCGTGAAGCCCGGCTTGTCCGCCGCGCTGATTTCCAGCGTGGCGCTGCGCTGGGGTTGCGAGTAGCCTTGCGGATCTGGTCGAACCTGGAAGACGTCCACCCGAGACACCTTCTGGCTGGCCACAAACGCCAGGGCGCCGTCCGCCGAGAACCAGACCTGGGCCGGTCCGTTGATGGTGGGAAGGTACATCCGGATGGCGTTCACGGCGGCGCCTCCGCTGGCCTTGATGACGGCCTCGACGTCCAGGATCGCGATCCGGTCCTCCCCGCGCACGGCTACCCAGACTTCCTTGCCATTCCGCGTGAAGGTGGGCTCGTGAGGCTCGCGACCTACCAGGACGCCGCTTGTGAGCCGGTCGCCGCCCGTGGTCGGGTTTGCCAGGGGGTTGGGAGTATTTCCGACGACCTTCTTTGCCAGGGTATCGATCAGATAAAGATTGCTGGATCCGCGGCCTGCGGTGGCCAGGAACTTCCCGTCCGGCGAGGGGACCACGCCGTGAACGTCAATCGCGCCGTGATAGAGCGGTTTGTGAATCATCGCCGCATGAGTGGGCATCACGCCGCCGGTGACGAAACGGAAGGGCGGGCGAGGATCCTCGTCGAAGCTGGTCAGGTTGATGGTGGTGTCCACAGTATTGCTCTGCGGATCGATGACACTGATGGTGTTCGAATCCTCGTTGGCGATGAAGACGCGATCGTTCGCCTCGATCGCGCCGCTCCCCGCGGTCTGCGCGGAGGCAAATCGCGTTCCTGCGGCCACCGCGAAGGCGCCGAGCGCCGTGGCCTTCAAGACCGTGCGTCGGGTAACATCCATGGCTCCCCTCCCTGGTGGGCGTTTGGTGGTGGTCGGATGCGGCTGCTCGCGGACCGAGTCGATGGGCGCTCCGGTTCCCTGGTCGAGAGTATGCGACCTTTAGTCGAGCACCGCAAGCGCCTGTCGTATCGGAGCCTTCCCCCAATGGAAACCGCCCCGGCGCAAAAGGTGCTGGGGCCGCCGCTTCGGCCGGCCGCGATTCGCGGCCGGCGTCGGGTATGTGAACACGCTGGCGGGCAAGGTGGTTCCCAGGGCACGTCGTCTTCCTCCGGTTGCGTCCCAGTGGTTGTCATCGCTCGTCTGATCTGAGAGGATACAGTCGCAAACGGAAAGGAAGGGGAGGAGGGAGAGGATGCGGTGGCGCATCATCGGGTTCGCGGGCGCCGGACTGGTGCTGGCTGCGCTGGTCATCGGCCTCGCCGGGGCAGAAGAACCGGTCTGGGACGCGTTGCGCGGTGGTGGGCAGGTCGTGCTGATCCGGCATGCTGCGACCGTGGCCGGCGTTGGGGACCCGCCCGGTTTTCGTCTGGACGACTGTGCCACGCAGCGCAACCTCTCCGAGGCTGGTCGGGTGGAGGCGCGCAGGATGGGGGCTGCCTTTCGGCGGCGTGGAATCCCGGTCGACCGTGTCCTGTCCAGCCGTTGGTGCCGATGCCTGGAGACGGCCCGGCTGGCGTTCGGCCGGGTGGAGCCCCGGCCGGCTCTGGACTCTTTCTTTGACGACCTCGGCCGCGAGCCGGACCGGACGCGCGCCGTGCTCGCCCTGATCGCCGAGCCGCATGGCGGCGGGAATCTGGTCCTGGTCACGCACCAGGTCAACATCACCGCGCTCACCGGGATCGTGCCCACGACAGGCGAACTGGTCGTGCTGACTCGGCAACCGGGGGGCAACGTTCGGATCGCGGGGCGTCTCGGTCCTGCGGCGTTCTCGGGGGATTGACTATCTGCCGACGGGTGCCGGGCGGTGAGTACGGAGGCCACCCGGCGTGAGGGAGGAGGAGCCATGAGTTCGCAACCTGCTCGCGGGCCGGAGTTCGATACGGAGAACGTGAGCNCCGGCGNGNCGGAGCCCGCGCTTCCGGATCGGATCCGAGACGTGGTGCGGGGAGAGCCCTACGCGGTCCTCTCCACGCAAGGGGACGGGCAACCCTACGCCTCCATCGTGGCGTTCGCCATGACGGACGACTTCCGGAGCGCGGTCTTCGCCACCCCCATCGCCACGCGGAAGTATCGCCTCCTGACGGCGTGCGGTCAGGTGGCGCTGCTGATTGACAACCGCTGCAAGCATCCCGGGGACATGATGCGGATCGAAGCCATCACTGCCACGGGGCGGGCCATCCGAGTGGAGCGGGGCGAGGACTTCGACCGCTGGTCGGGCATGCTNGTGCAGCGGCACCCGCACCTTGCCGCCTTCGTTGTGTCGCCGTCCGTGGCGCTGTTCCGGATCGCGATCGTCCGTTTCTTCCACGTGGAGCGATTCCAGGAGGTGCACGAGTGGCGGCCCGGAATGTAAGATGGGTCATCCCGCTCGCCGACGTGACGACTGCGGTCGAGTCATCCGTCGGCGGCAAGGCGGCCCGGCTGGCCCACCTGATCCGGGCGGGCTTCCGGGTCCCGCCGGGGTTCTGCATCCCGGTGGCGGGCTACGATCGGTTCGTCAAGGCGGCGGACCTGGCCACCGTGGTCCGGCTGGCATTGGGGCGCAAGCCGCTGGAGGCGATGCGCTGGGAAGAGCTCTGGGACACCGCCCTTCGCATCCGGTCGGCCTTTCTGGCGGCGCCCATCCCAACCCCGCTGGCCGCCGCCATCATCAAGGCCGTGGAGGCGCTGGGCGCCGGTGTGTCGCTGGCCGTTCGTTCGTCGGCGCCAGGTGAGGACTCGACCGCGGGGGCCTTTGCGGGGATCCATGAATCGGTGGTCGGTCTGATCGGGGGGCCGGCGGTGCTGGAGGCGGTGAAGGTGGTCTGGGCCTCGCTCTGGTCGGATGCGGCCCTGCTGTACCGGCGTGAGCTGGGGCTGGATCCCTCGCGAAGCCGGATGGCCGTCCTGGTCCAAGCCATGGTACACGAGAACCGCTCCGGGGTCGCCTTCGGTCGCGACCCCCGCCGGCTCGAGTCCGGGCACGCCATCGTCGAAGCGGTGGCCGGGCCCTGTGGGGACCTGGTGGACGGGCGGGTGGATCCCGACCGGTGGATTCTGGATCGGTCGTCTGGCGCAGTCGTCGAGTGGCGGCAAGGAGTCAGAGCTTCCGGCATCACGGAAGAGCCGCTCTTGGCCACCCCGGATCTGGCGGCGTTGCATCGGGCGCTGGGAGAGGTCGAGGCGCTCTTCGGTTGGCCGCCGGACGTGGAGTGGACCGGCCGGCCGCCTCGGCTGACGCTCCTCCAGTCACGACCCATCACGACGGCGAGCCCAGCCGAGGCGGGCGACAAGCGGGCGTGGTATCTCACGCTGCGGCCGGGCCCCCGGCGTCTACGCGATCTCAAGAAGCGGGTCGCGGAGGAACTGATCCCGGCGCTGGAGGCGGACGGGGAGCGCTTTACCGCAGAGGATCTCCCGCGGCTCGGCGACGCGGCGTTGGCGACGGCCATCGAGACCCGCCTGGCGGCACTGGAACGCTGGCGGCAGGTGTACGAGGAGGCCTTCATTCCGTTCGCCCACGGGGTGCGGCGCCTCGGCCAGTACTACAACGATGCCGTCCGACCGTGCGACCCGTACGAGTTCGTCGGCCTCCTGCGGGGCCAGCGCATGTTGGCCTCGCAGCGGAATCAGGCGCTGGCGGACCTGGCGGCGCTCGTTCGCGGGCATCCGGAACTTCGGGGAGCGTTGGCCGGAGCGGACGAGCCGGAGGCGCGACTTCAGGCGGCCCAAGCGGTCAGCGGTGGGGCGTTGTTCGTTCGGGCCTTCGAGGATTGCGTGACCCGCTTCATGGACATCAGCTTCCAGGGCGAGCGACTGGGCGACCGATCCGACGCCGCCCTGGCCACGGTGCTGGAGCTGGCGGCGGCGGACGCCCCGCGGGCCCCAACCGGCCCGGACGCGGCCTCCCCGGATGAGGCCGCGACGCTTGAGCGCCGCCTCCTGCAGGCCGTGGCGGACGCGGATCGGGAGGAGGCGCGGGAGACGATCGAGATCGGACGGCTGAGCTGGCGGCTGCGGGATGACGACAACATCCTCCTGGGGCGAATCGAAAGCCAGCTTCTGCGCGCGGTGCGCCTGGGCGCGGATCGCCTGCGGGCGGCGGGCCGACTGGCGGGGGATGCGGTCGGAGAAGGGACGGCGCGAGAGATCGTCGAGGCCTTGCGCGATCCTGGACGGCGAGTGGTCGTGCTTGCGCCCCCTGCGGCGGCGACGATCTCCTCGCCGATGGCTGCCGGTGAGGCGCCGCGTCAGTTGGTCGGCCAGCCTGCTGCGCCGGGCCTGGCCACCGGACGGGTCCGCCGGGTACGAGGCGCCGCCGATCTGGCGAGATTTCGCGCTCGGGAAGTGCTAGTCTGTGATGCCATCCAGCCGACGATGACCCATCTGGTGCCCCTGGCGGCCGCGGTGGTGGAGCGGCGGGGCGGCATGCTGATCCATGGCGCCATCATCGCGCGGGAGCTGGGCATCCCGTGCGTCAACGGCATCGCCGATGCCGCAGAGATCCTGGCGGACGGGGACCTGGTGACCGTGGATGGCCACCTGGGGATCGTCACGGTCGGGGAGCCGGAGTTCGACCTGGAGCGGCATGCGGCTGGAGTCTCAGCCGGCGGGATACCGTAGCAGTCCGTCACAACGTGACCAAGAGAGAGGAGGCGTCCGTGCTCACCGTGGATGAAGTTGCCCAGATGATCGATCACTCGGTGCTGCTGCCCCAGCAGACCGAGAAGGATCTTGAGGAGGGTGTCGCGCTGGCCTGTAAGTATAATGTGAAGTGCATGGTCCCGAAGATCTTCCAGATTCCCCAGGCCAAGAAACTCCTGGCGGGATCTTCAGTGCGACTCTGCGCTCCCATCGCCTTTCCGCAGGGACTGAATCCCCCCGAGGCCAAACGGTACGAGGCCGAGTGGGCTCTCCAGCACGGTGCGGTCGAGCTGGACATGGTGATCAACATCAGTGCGCTGAAGTCTCGGCTCTACGATTTCGTGGAGCGGGACATCGCCGGGGTCGTCGAGGCCGCCAGCCGGTACGGGGCTCCCGTCAAGGTCATCCTGGAGACCTGCCTCTTGACCGACGAGGAAAAGGTTGCGGGATGCAAGATCGCCGAACGGGCCGGTGCGGGCTTCGTGAAGACCTCTACTGCTACCCAGCCGGGTGGGGCGACGGTGGAGGACATCCGATTGATGCGGGCGACGGTAGGCCCGAAGGTGGTCGTGAAGGCATCCGCCTACGTGACCGACATCGACAAGACGCTGGCCCTCTACGAAGCGGGGGCGCGCCGGTTCGGCACCGGCTACACGGCAGCGATCCTGGAGGGGTTGAAAAAGAAGCTCGCCGGTTCGACCGGGAAGGGCTGATCGGCGCCGCCCGATGCAGCGTGGTCGGGGAAAGCCAAAAAAAACCGCGCGCCCTCCCCGGGGTGAACTTGCCGACGGAGAGGGCGCGCGTAAATCAGACGCCAGGTTGCCTACTTCGCCTTCGCGAGATTTCCCGCCACGAAGTCCCAGTTCACCAGGTGATCCAGGAACGCCTGCACGAAATCGGGGCGGCGGTTCTGATAGTCGAGATAGTAGGCGTGCTCCCAGACGTCCACGGTGAGCAAGGCCGTCTGCTTGCTTGCCATCGGTGTGTCCGCGTTGGCCGTGCTGACGATCTTGAGCGTGCCGGCTTCCGTCACCAGCCAGCCCCAGCCGCTGCCGAACCGGCCGACGGCGGCCGCCTTGAACTGCTCGACGAACTTGTCATAGCTGCCGAAGGTTCCGTCAATCCGGCGGGCCAATTCCCCCTGCGGTCGTCCGCCGCCGGCCGGCTTCATGCAGCCCCAGAAGAAGGTGTGATTCCAGACCTGGGCCGCGTTGTTGAACATGCCGACGCGCGACGCATCGCCGGCCGACGCCAGGATGATCTCTTCCAGCGACTTCCCTTCGGATGGCGTGCCGGCGATCAGCTTGGTGAGATTATCCACGTAGGCCTTGTGGTGTTTCCCATAGTGAAAGCTGATGGTCTTGGCGGAATAATGTGGCTCCAGCAGGTTGTCGGCGTACGGAAGCGGGGGCAATTGGATGGCCATGGCTCTTCTCCTCTCCTGGTTTGGTCCTGAGACGCTGGCGCGAGGCGTCCGGACGCCGATCGGTCTCGCTGCGCCGTGTTCCGAGATTCCCGAGGATGGCTGCGGACTGCACCCTCCGCCCGGGGCGTCCGGTGCCGCCACATGCCCGAAGCATAACTCCGGTCCGATCCGTCCCGCAAGGGAAATGGCGTGCTGGGTGAAAAGGGGTGTTTGGGTGGAGCACGCCGGGCGCCAGCCGAAAGATTCGCTTGGTATCGCGCACGGCTCCCGATACAATTCCCAGGGTGTGTGCCTGCGCTGCGGTGCGGCGTTTCGAGGGGACCAGCCGCACTATTCGACCGAAACACGGGGAGGTGCCATGATCACTCGTCAGGCGTTGAAGCTGAACTGGGACGGGACAAACCGGATCCTGCAGGCGGCGGTCCGGAAGGCAGAGGAGATCGGCGTGCCGATGAGCATCGCCGTCGTGGACGAGGGGGGGCATCTCTTGGGCTTTGTGCGCACGGACCAGGGGAAGGCGCACAACATTCCCATGGCGCTTGCCAAGGCCAGGTCGGCGGCCTTCAAGCAGATTCCCACGGGGAAGACCGGCACGCTGGGGAATCCGCTGGACGATCACATGGCGATCGCGCTGACCCTGGCGGGGGGCCCGGAGAATTTTGTGACGTTCAGCGGCGGATTCCCGATCCGACTGGATGGGCACTGCGTGGGCGGCGTCGGGGTGAGCGGCGGAACGGGTGAGCAGGATACCGCCGTAGCCCAGGCGGGACTCGGGGCTCTGGCGGCGTGATGGCGCGCCTGTGCCGCGGTGACGGCAGCATGATGCGCGTGGACTTCTCACGACTGAGGCGCGATCTCGACGAGCTCGGCGCGATCGGGCGGACCCCCGAGGGCGGCGTGTCGCGCCCGTCCTGGAGCGATGCCGACATGCAGGCCCGGCGGTGGCTGCTCGACCGCATCGCGGCGGCGGGGCTCACACCTCGGGTGGATGCCGCGGGCAACGTCCTTGGTCGTTGGCAACAGGGCGGTCCGGCGGTCCTGGTGGGCTCACACCTGGATTCGGTGCCGAACGGCGGGACGCTGGACGGGGCGCTGGGGGTCCTGGCCGGGCTGGAGTGCCTGCGGCGGATCAAGGAAACCGGGGTCCCGCTGCGTCACCCGATGGAGTTGGTCGCGTTCACGGACGAGGAGGGGGCGTTCGGCGGCTTCTTCGGTAGCTATGCGTTCACCGGGTGCCTCGAGGCCAAGAACATCCCGGACCTTACGGATTCCGCGGGCATCCGGATCATCGACGCCATGGCCCGGCACGGTGTGGATGCACTGCAAGCGCCGGCCGCATGCCGGAACCCCGAGGACATTCGCGCGTACGTGGAGCTGCACATCGAGCAGGGGCCGACGCTGGAGGCCAAGCAGATTCCCATCGGTGTGGTAGACGCCATCGTGGGTATCCGGCGTTTCGGCATCACGTTTCGGGGCCGGGCCGACCACGCGGGAACCACACCGATGACCGACCGCCGGGACGCGTTGCTGGGGGCGTCGGACCTGATCCAGCAGGGGCGTGAGCTGGTTCTTGCCGAAGGGACCCCGGCAAGCCGGCTGACGGTGGGCGTGCTGCAGGTCAAGCCGGGCGCAGCCAACATCATCCCGGCAGAGGTTTTTCTGACGTACGAGCTCCGGGAGGTGTCGAGTGATATGCTCCGGACCCTCGCCGAACGATCGCGACAAATGGCCGCAGACATCGCCACGGCGTGGGGGCTGACGGTGTCCATCGAGACGATCGTGGACATCGAGCCGGTGCGGCTTGCCGACGAGGTCAAGGCCTGCATCGTGTCGGCCGCGGAAGAGTTGGGAGTTCGGCATCTGCGTCTTCCGGCCATGGCGGGCCACGATGCGCAGGTTGTCGGGCGCGTCGCCCCTGCCGGCATGATCTTCGTGCCGAGCAAGGACGGACGCAGCCACTCCCCTATGGAGTTCACCGCGGACGCGGACCTCGAACGGGGGGCCAACGTGCTGCTTCTGACACTCCTGAAGCTCGCCGGCGAGGGGTAACGGCGTTCCCCTTCCCGGGTGCCCCCCGATCGCCTGCGAGCCCCCTGGGCGGGCCGCACCTGCCGGGACCCGACCGCTTCGGCTCCACCATACCGCCCGCGAGGACGATGGCGCCAGCTCGTCTTACTACCGGGTGCGGAATTTCGACCCGAGGAAGATTGGCTGTCCTGCCTCCTTGAACCCAACCGTTGGAGCTGAGGTTCTCGCGTGGCCAGTTCTTCCTTCGCGGTTCATCTCCCCGATCCTGAGCAAGCAGGACTCTTCTTTCCGGCAGGATTCTCATCAGCCCCGGGAACCTGAACCCCTTGTGCTTCTTGTGCAACTTGTGGTGAATCGTTTCGGCTGAGGTAGCCCACGCACCGCCGCCGCACTGACGTCGTGTCATTTCCTGCCGTCGCGATTGCAGGGTTTCCGGGTATCTGCTTGATGGCTCGATCCCCCGCCTTTCGAGAAAACCCTTCAGTTCCAAAGGCATCCTGACGATTGATCAGATAGGGAAGGCAGTGGCTCGTCCTGGAACGGCTATTGCAATCGTGGACAGGCCGCGTATTGGAACTGCCGGTTGGTGAACGCGTCGGGTTGATACGAGAATCCGTGGACGAGGTTGGGGGGCAAAGTCGATGTTGAAGACAGTCGTCGGGCTCATGACTCTCGTGGGGCTCTTGTTTCTGATCGGTTATGCGACCAGTGGTGCGCCGTCAGACCCCAACCTGACCGATCTCGGCCTTACCGCGTCCGCCGTTCGGGCGCAGAACGGCGCCTGGCTCATGCAGTTCGAGCTTCGGTATACCGGAGAGGCCCCTCTGGCGGTTGACGAACGGTCCCTTCCCTGGAAGAGCCCCCGGGAGCTTCTGATCGAGGCCTTTCAGTTGAACCCCGCCGGCACTCGCCTGGCGCGCCCCGAGTCGCGTACGCGGGACCTTCCTCGGGCCTCGCTGACGCTGAATCCCGGCGACACGGTGTCGGGGCAGGTCAATCTGACCGCCAGACTTCCGGAGCTTGCCGCGGCGATCCAGGAGAGTGATGTGGTCCTGTTCTGGAGCCATCAAATGAGATCGGCTGACAGCCAGGTCCT
>JGI20214J51650_10001909_pt1 | contig 13261 bp, 10 predicted proteins | sample WetSurMetagenome_FD_51650 | JGI IMG/M metagenome (IMG submission 51650) | reverse complement strand
ATGCTTCCCTTTGGAAGGCTTGGTGATATAATAGGCAGAAAAAAGATTTTCCTTCTGGGAATAATTCTTTTTACTGCCTCAACATTGCTTATAGTGTTTTCGCGCAGCCTTACTTCACTCATCGTCCTGAGAACGGCCCAGGGCTTTTCGAGTGCCATGATTTTCGGTACAAGCATGGCAATCCTGACGGCGGTTTACCCTGCCGGGGAGAGAGGAAAGGCTCTCGGGATATCGGTAACCGCAACTTATGTGGGCTTGTCAGTTGGGCCTGTAGTGGGCGGTATCCTTACACATTATCCAGGATGGAGGAGCATTTTTGTGCTTCTTTTTCTCATCGGCCTCATCTGCATCTATTTCGTTCTTTCCAGGATGAAATCTGAGTGGGCCGATGCCAGGGGGGAAAAATTTGACTGGCCGGGAACGCTCTTATACGGCCTATCCCTTTTCGCCTTCATGTATGGCTTTTCAAAGCTTCCTGCTAAGCCCGGATGGATATTTCTTTCGGCGGGAATTATTTTAGCCGTCATATTCCTTTTTTTCGAAAGAACTGTTGAGCATCCGGTCTTTGACGCACGGCTCTTTCTTACTAACAGGGTCCTCGCCTTTTCCGGCCTGGCAGCCCTGATCAACTATTCGGCAACCAGTGCAACCGGCTTTTTCATGAGCCTTTACCTGCAAAACATCAGGGGATTCGATTCAAGGTCTGCAGGACTTGTTATGATTTCGCAGCCCCTGGTTATGGCGTTGCTTTCGCCACTTGCAGGCAAGCTTTCTGATGTGAAGAACCCGGGAATTATTGCATCGACGGGGATGGGAATCACAGGCGCCGGATTGATTCTTCTTTGCTTTATCAGTGCAACAACCCCTATATGGCTAATTGTTTGCATGCTCGCTTTAATGGGTGCAGGGTTTGCCTTGTTTTCCTCTCCCAACTCAAATGCAATAATGAGCTCTGTCGAAAAAAGATATCTCGGAATTGCCTCCGGCCTGGTCGGTACCATGAGGATGATTGGCCAGATGATGAGCATGGGCATCGCCATGATGCTTATTTCGCTCTATATCGGGAGGCAGGCCATCAGCGGTGCCACGGTTTCGGGACTAATGGCTTCTATGAAAACAGGATTTGTAATCTTTTCGGCACTATCCGTACTGGGAGTATTTGCTTCTCTGGCCAGAAACAAGAGACCGGAAAATGGTCCCGGGGCCTCCTGAAAATATGTTTGTTTTTAATATCCCCCTTTGTTAATACATAAATTCAGTATTAAAATAGCTATAACAACAAAAAACATTATATTGCTCGCGTCAATTTTCGTGGAATTATATGTTTTAACAAACGAATGGTATGGCTAAACTTTATCAAAAGCTTATCAAATCGAGTCCTTCAGAATCAGAAGTAAAAAAGGGACTCACGAAGGCGCTGGCCGGAGAGTCGCCGGCTCCTGACAAGCATCTGCTCATGAGCATCCTGAACATGATTGACCTTACAAGTCTGAATACACAGGACAATAAATCCAGCATTCTTCATTTCACAGGCAAGGTAAACAGTTTCCAGGGCCGTTTCGAGAATATCCCGAATGTTGCGGCAATCTGTGTTTATCCCAATTTTGTTCCGGTGGTCAAGGAAAAGCTTAGTGCCAAAAGTGTGAAGATTGCGGCTGTTTCGGGATCTTTCCCTACATCGCAGACATTCAGGGCAATTAAGATTTTGGAAACTAAAATGGCAATCGATTCAGGCGCCGACGAAATTGATGTTGTAATACCGGTAGGTTCTTTCCTTGCGAATGATTTTACCACTGTAGCTGATGAGATCCAGGAAATAAAGGAAGTCGTCGGTAGCAGGCTTCTGAAAGTTATCATTGAATCGGGTCTGCTTCAAAGCCCCGAGGCTATCTTCAGCGCTTCGATGATCGCTATGGATGCGGGTGCCGATTTCATCAAGACATCCACCGGAAAGGTTCCTGTTTCAGCAACCCCCGAAGCAGCCTGGATAATGTGCCGTGCTATTGCAGATTTCTATTCAGAGACAGGTATCAGGGTTGGCTTCAAGGCTGCAGGAGGCATTGCAACCGTTGAGGACGCACTGGTCTATTACAGGATTGTCGGTAGTGTTCTTGGTGATGAATGGCTGAACAATAAATATTTCAGGATAGGAGCAAGCCGTCTTGCAAACAATATCTTATCCGGCATTGCCGGCGAACATCATGAACATTTCTGATCAGCAGGACTCGCTTGCTGTCTGTTCAAGGAATGCCGTTTCTGATGTTACATTTTACGATTCGACAAATATTGTAACTCGGATAAGGGAGCGTGAACTGAACCGCTTCCCTTTTGTTTTTATTGAGCAAAACAAAAACCGAAAAGAAGCTGCCAGGCTTTCCCTCGAAAAGCATCTTCGTGAAGGCGAAGCGAACCCGGGACGGCTCTACCATCAGGACTGGATTATCATCATTGTTATACTGGCCGCATTTCTATATGCTTCAATCCGGACATTTTCAAAGAATTACCTGCCTGCACTTATCCGCTTTTTCTCATTCAGGAGCGTGGGAGAATCCGTTTCGGCAGACATCAGCAGTGTTTTCTCCTGGCAATCAACCCTGGTAAATCTTATCTCCTTTTTCAACATCTCTCTTTTCGTATACTGTACTGCTTCGTATTTTGAGGTAGTACCTGCCGGAGGTAAGGACTTCAGCTATTGGGCTGCATCATTTGGACTTGTCGCAGCAATAATAACAATCCGGCATCTTATCTGCTTCCTGGCAGGAAAAATAAGCGGCCAGGAAGCTGTTTTCAATGAATACATGGTTACAATTTATCAGGCCTACAGATACTCAGCAATGGTGTTTTTTGTACTTGTGATACTTATTTCTTATACCAGACTGGCCTCTCCCGGGATTCTCGTCATCGTCGGCATTGCCTCATTTGCCGGGCTTTACCTTATGCGCATAGCAAGGCTTCTTTTAATTTTTATGAAGAAGAACATTTCTATTTTGTATTTGATTTTATACCTTTGTGCGCTGGAATTTTTGCCTGTACTCATAGCAGTGAAATATTTTACAGGCTTGATTTAAACCGGAAAGGATTGGTCGAGAATTAACCCTTAAACTGTAAGATGTTGAAAATAAGGAAGATTTTAGTGTCGCAGCCAGAGCCAATGAATCCGAAGTCTCCATATTTCGATCTGGCTAAAAAATACAATCTAAAGATCGAATTTAAACCTTTTGTTCAGGTCGAAGGAGTCTCCGCCAAGGATTTCAGGCATCAGAAAATCAATATTCTTGATTTTACTGCCATAATATTTACAAGCAAAACAGGCATAGATCATTTTTTCAGGATATGTACCGAGCTTAGAGTTGTGGTTCCCGATACCATGAAATACTTCTGCATAACTGAAAACGTCGCTTTCTATCTTCAGAAATATATAGTTTACAGGAAACGCAAGATCTTCCACGGAAAGGCTAAATTTCAGGATCTTATCGACGTTATTTCGAAACACAAGGAAGATAATTTCTTCGTTCCTCTTTCAGAACCACATAATGCCGAAATCCCTGATCTTCTCGATAAAAACGGCATCAAGCATACCATTGGCACGATGTACAAAACAATAAGCAGCGATTTTTCCGACCAGAAGGATTTTGATTACGACATCCTTGTCTTCTACAGCCCGACCGGCATCAAGTCGCTGAAGGAAAATTTTCCCNACTTCAGGCAGGGCGAGATCAAAATAGCAGCATTCGGACCAACTACGGCAAGTGCNGTTGAACAGGAAGGACTGAGGCTCGACATTAATGCTCCGAATCCAAAGGCACCATCGATGACAATGGCACTTGACATTTTCCTAAAGGAGCATAACAAGAATCTGAAATAATTTGACCACCGGGATAGCCCTTTTGAAGCATCGCGGATATTTTCGCGGTGCAGATCCGGTTTAAGCATATGCAGGAAGCTCCAACAAATCAGGCTTTCACAAAAAGCGAAAGACTCTGCAGCAAAAAGATCATAGATGCTGTTGTTGATCAGGGCGATTCTGTCTATACCACCCTGTTCAGGATTATGTTCCTGATTAATCCCATTCCCCCCATACCATCTCCTGCACAGGTTGCCTTCAGTGTTCCCAAAAGAGGCTTTCGCCATGCCGTGGCAAGAAATTTGCTGAAGAGAAGAATGAGGGAAGCCTACAGGAAAAACAAGCATATCCTGTACCAGGCCCTCGCAGAAAAAGGGAAAACAATGGCCCTGATTATTGTCTACAGGCAGAATACCATTGCTGATTACATGACAATCGAAGAAGCTGTTGTGGCAATGATGAATAAACTGGGAGACAATCTCAGGAAAAGGGAATAATGTTAAAGTTGTATTAATTAGTGAAATAGAGGGCTGATTGCATAATTTTATTTCTATTTTCGCCCTTCCGGAAAGAAATTTTCTATTATGAAAAAAATACGATCAGGCAGGCTGGCAGTCGTTCTCGGCCTCCTAATACTAGGCGCGGCAAGCACAGGCTTTATAGCATACCAGGAAACCCGCGATTTCAGGATTGCCAGGAACTTCGATATTTTCTTTTCCCTCTTCAAGGAACTGAATACATTCTATGTCGACAAGATTGATCCCGACAAGCTATTCAGGATTGCCATGGATGACATGCTGAAGAGCCTTGACCCATATACAGTTTACTATCCCGAGTCTGAATCAGACGAGTTTAAATTCATGACAACCGGTAAGTACGGAGGCATTGGCGCCCTGATAAGGGGAGGAGGTGAGTATGTTACCGTAAGTGAAATATATAAAGGTTTCCCCGCTGATCAGGCAGGTATAAAAGCCGGCGACCTCCTTAAAAAAGTCGATGGCACTTCCCTCAAAGGGATAAGCAGCGATGCCGTCAGCGAAAAACTAAAAGGAAATCCCGGAACCGATATTTCTGTAATCATTGACCGGAACGGAAAGGAATTGGAATATAAAATGAAGCGGGAAAAAATCGTAGTCCCGCCTGTCCCCTATTACGGAATGATCGACGGAGGGACAGCCTTTATAAGGTTCAGCTCATTTACCCAGGGAAGCAGCTCCGACTTCAAAAATGCCCTGATAGCCCTTGAGGCAAAGAACCCGAAACAGTTAATTATTGACCTCAGGGGAAATCCCGGCGGACTTCTTACCGAGGCTGTCGAAATTGTTAATTTATTTATCAACCCGGGGAATGCTGTTGTTTCAACAAAGGGCAAGGTGAAGCAGTTCGATGAGGATTTCAAGACCACCAAAACAGCTGTCGATGAAAAGATCCCGATAGCAGTTCTTATTAACAGTGGAACAGCTTCCGCAGCTGAAATAGTGGCTGGAGCCTTACAGGATCTTGACAGGGGAGTCATTCTTGGCCAGCGTTCATACGGCAAGGGACTGGTACAGGTAACCAGGCCGCTCAGCTATAATACCCAGCTTAAAGTAACTACTGCAAAATATTACATCCCGAGCGGGAGATGCATCCAGGCTCGCGACTTTTCCCATCCCAACCCCGATGGAAGCGTTGGAATTATTCCCGATTCTCTCATTTCTGAATTCAAGACAAAAAACGGCAGGATCGTAAAGGATGGCGGTGGAATTGCCCCCGACGTTCCTGTTGCAATCGAAACACTGAGCCAGGTAGCCTCTGAGCTCTATGTCAGAAACCTGATCTTTGATTATGCAACAAAATATTTCTGGTCCCATCCCGAAGTCAAGACAGCTGACCAGCTGGTTTTTGCCGACAGGGATTATGATGATTTCCATACTTTCCTTGTTGGAAGAAAATTTGATTACAAGACTGTCACCGAACAGTCACTCAATGAGCTGATTGAGAATGCAAAGAGAGAGAAATACTATGATATACACAAGGATATCTTCAGCGAGATTCAGAAAGACATTGCCCATAATCTGGAGCAGGATCTGAATACATTCAGGACGGAAATCTGCGAGCTTATCGAGGACGACCTTATTAGCAGGTACTTTTATGAAGCAGGTGCAATTGAATGGTCACTCAAAAACGACAAGCTTATCACCAAGGCTATTGAAGTGCTGAACAATAAGGAGAAATACACTTCAATACTTACCGGCAAAGGTGGATTTCAGATGATAACCATGAAAGATTTCCCGCGTCCGGCTGCCAGGAAACTAAGTGCGCCGGTTATGCCGGAAGTGGCAATATAAAATAATCCTGAGGTATAAACAGGCGAAATTCTGCCAGGGTTGAAGACTATCCACCGGCAAAAGGGGGCAGAAATGATATTTCGTCGTCGGATTTGATAGCCGGAGTTCCTTCGGCAAGTTCGTTGTTCACCACAATCCTGTAATCATAATGAACAAGTTCGGGAAACTCATCCTCAATCCTGAGCCGCAACTCATCAAATGACACGATATTGCTGTAGTGCCTTGCAGCGGTCTTTGTAACCTCTGCCAGTACCCCAAAAAACAACACATTTATTTCCATTTGCTTCCTCTTTCTACTACCCTCCGGCAGCCAGGCTCCCTTTCCCTTTTTCCTTTTTCCTTTTTCCTTTTCTAATGAGCTTCCAGCCAGTTCCTTCCCGTGCCCCAGTCGACTTTGAGCGGGATGCTTAAAAGTGCCGCGCCTGACATCTCCTCAATCACCATATCTTTCAGCTTTTCAAGCTCTGATTCAACGGCTTCAAAGATGAGTTCGTCGTGAACCTGCAGTATCATTTTCGATTTGTAATCTTCCTTTTTGAGCCTGTCGGCTATCCTTATCATAGCAATCTTAATTATATCGGCTGCAGATCCCTGGATGGGAGCATTGATGGCATTCCTCTCGGCATTGCCGCGAACAACCTGGTTTCTTGAATGAATATCACGAAGGTATCTTCTCCTTCCGAACATAGTTGTCACATAGCCTTTTTCCCTTGCCCTCCGGATGCTTTCATCCATATATTCCTTCACCCCGGGATACGATGCAAAGTAGCCATCAATGAGTTCCTTTGCCTCTTTTCTTCCTATGGTCAGTCTTTCAGAAAGACCAAAGGAGGAGATCCCGTAAATGATTCCAAAGTTGGCAGTCTTAGCCCTCGACCTCATCTCCCTGGTAACATCCTTAATGTCGACATTGAAGATTTTTGAAGCCGTGGCGGCGTGAATATCGTTCCCCGACATGAAGTCGGCTATCATGCTTTTATCGCCGCTTAGGTGGGCCATTAGCCGGAGCTCGATCTGTGAATAGTCGGCAGAAAGGAAAACAGACCCCGGCTGCGGCACAAAAGCTTTTCTTATTTCCCTTCCGCGTTCATCGCGAACAGGGATATTCTGAAGATTGGGATTAACTGAACTAAGCCTTCCTGTAGCAGCAACCGCCTGGTTGTATGATGTGTGGATGCGTCCTGTTTTCGGGTCAACGAGCTCCGGAAGCGCCTCAACATAAGTCGAAAGAAGCTTTTTCAGTCCCCGGTATTCCAGAACCTTGTCGACGATTGGATGCTTGTGAGCAAGGCGCTGAAGTATCTCCTCGTTGGTGGTGAATTGTTTGGTTTTTGTCATCCTGGCGTTGTCATCAAGCTTGAGCCTGATGAATAGTATGTCGCCCAGTTGCTTCGGTGAGGAAATGTTGAATTCTGTTCCGGCAAGCTTGTATATTTCCTGTTCCAGGGCCAGGATATCTTCAACAAGTCCCGATGTTATCTTTTTCAGTTCAGCAGTATCGAGAATAACGCCGTTTCTTTCGAGCATTGCAAGCACGGGAATCAGGGGCATTTCTATGGTTTGAGCAAGAGTGCCGAGGCCTGCTTCCTTCAGCTTTGGTTCAAAAATTCCCTTCAGCTGCCAGGTTACATCGGCATCTTCAACGGCATATTCGGTAAGCTTGTCATAAGGCACCGACCTCATATTTTTCTGCTGGTGTCCCTTTTCGCCGATAAGCGATTCTATATGAACGGGAGAATAGGATAAATAAACCTCCGAGAGAAGGTTCATGTTATGGCGCATGTCGGGTTCAAGAAGGTAGTGAGCGATCATGGTGTCAAACAAGGCGCCCTTTACTTCTATTCCATAATTTCCCAGGACNTGAATGTCGAATTTCATGTTCTGGCCAATTTTAGTTACAGCCTCGTTTCCCATAAGCGGCCTTATGGCCTCAAGGCATCTCATGGTTTCCTCCTGTGATTCCGGGAAACGGAATAGGTAGCCCTTGCCTTTTTCCCAGGAGAGGGACAGGGCAACGATTTCGCAGTTCAAGGGATCAATTCCGGTAGTTTCGGTATCGAAGCAAATCTCCTTCTGCTGCCCTGCCAGCGAAATGATTTTCTTCAGTTCGTTGTTACCTGAAATAAATTTATAGTCATGGGTAACATTGCTGATATCGTTTTTTGGTGCAGGGTCCGGCATCGGCTCAGCATCGGGTGATGCAAAAAGGTCACCCTGGAGAGAAGGTGCGGAAGGCCTGACTGCTGATTCTTTTGTTTCTGCCGGTATGCTTTTTCCGCCAGCTTCAGCAATAATGCGCGCAGCTATCGACCTGAATTCGAGTTCATCAAAAAGGGCCCTGAGAGCCGGGAGGTCGGGAGGCTCCATGATCAGTTTTCCTTCATCTATGTCGACCGGAACATTCTGTTCAATTGTAGCAAGTGTTTTTGAAAGAATTATCTTATCGCGGTTTTCCTCGATGATCTCCCTGAGTTTTCCCTTAAGCTCCCGGGTGTGATTAAAAACCTCCTCCACAGAACCATATTCACCAATAAGCTTCATGGCGGTTTTAGGCCCTACACCCGGCGCTCCCGGAATATTGTCGGAGCTGTCGCCCATGAGGGCAAGGATATCGATCACCTGTTCCGGCCTCTCTACCTGAAACTCCCTTTTAATATCATTAACACCCCAAATTATTGATTCATTGCCGCTCCTGGAAGGTTTGAACATATAAACCGAATCAGAAACCAGCTGGGCATAATCCTTGTCGGGTGTCATCATGTAGGTTGTGAAACCTTTCTCCGTAGCCTTTCTTGCCAGGGTTCCTATTACATCATCGGCCTCGAAGCCGGGATAGTCAATTACCGGAATCCTGTAGGCTTCGATCAGTCGCTTGATATACGGAACTGACTTTTTTATATCTTCAGGAGTCTCGTCCCTGTTTGCCTTATATGCCGGGTACATCTCATGGCGGAAAGTCGGTGTGGGGGTGTCGAAGACCACAGCTATATGCGATGGTTTTTGTTTCTGAAGCACCTCCTCGAGGGTCAGCAGGAATCCGAAAATGGCGGAGGTGTTGAGTCCTTTTGAAGTAATTCTGGGGTTTTTGATAAAGGCGTAATAAGCCCTGAAAATCAGAGCATATGCATCGAGAAGAAACAATTTTCTTGAGTTGTCAGTCATCAGTTTTTCTGGCGTTAGGCTGGATTATCGGAAGCAAACCATTCTGCATATGATTTTGCCGTTTCATAAAGCTTAAGGCTGTGAAGCATTGTTCCTGCAGGCAGAAGCTCGCGGATACGCCCTGCAAAATCGGCTACCAGGTTTTCGCATGTGGGCTGGTAATTTACCACTACTGTGTTTCCGAAAGTCTTCTTCATCATATCCATCTTCACAGCATCAATATCGGATGGAATCACCACAGAATGGTCAAATTTGTCGATAATGGCACCCAGAACCACTTTTTTAAGCTCTGTGAAGTCGATTACCATTCCGTTTTTGGGATTTTCAGGATTATTTACAGGAATTCCGGCCACAGTTACAAACAGCCTGTAGGAATGGCCGTGGACGTTCTTGCAAGGGCCGTCGTAGTCACGCAGCACATGGGCTGTTTCAAGGGTAAATTCCCTTGTTACTCTAATAATCTGCTTCATCTCTTGTATGGGTTAAAAACCTTAGTCAAAAGTAAGTATTCCGGCTGATTTATTGATATAATGAAGTATCCCGTTTCATATAACAATATGATATTAACATTGTTTAACCGCACAGATCTCAATTTATTTCTACCTTTGCCCGTCAATGGGGGAAAATAATCTAATGATGGAAGAAGAAAAGAGCAGGCTCACATTCCCGGAACTTTTCAACAATACTCTGAGGAATCATGGGAAATCAGACGCTTATGCCTTTGTGGGCGAAGTGCCTATAACTTACGAGGATGCAGCAAGACATATCTCTGCCGTTTCAGCCTTTCTAAAGAATAACGGGATAGGATATGGCGACAAAGTGGCGCTGTTAAGCTCCAATATGCCGAACTGGCCGGTAGCGTATTTTGCCATTACCTTCATGGGGGCGGTTGTTGTTCCCGTTCTGCCTGATTTTTCGGTGACTGAAGTGGCAAACGTACTGGAACATTCGGGCGCTAAAGCCATGTTCGTTTCCTCAGGCCTTGTGGGTAAAATTGAAGGCACAAAGAGCGATCTGCTGAAAATGGCAATAATGATAGAAGATTTTTCTTTTATCTACTCCGGCGATAATGCCGTTCCGTTTGACCCTTCTGCAGTTAGCAGCTATTCATACGATGTGCAGGAAGACGATCTTGCTTCAATAATATATACATCAGGAACCACAGGGCGTTCGAAAGGAGTAATGCTTACTCACAGGAATATTTGTTTCAACGCACAGAAGGGAAAAGTGATACAGGATATCAATGAGACAGACAGGTTCCTGTCGGTCCTTCCTCTTTCGCATACTTACGAAAATACTCTTGGCCTTATCCTTCCGATGCTTGGCGGTTCGTGCATCTATTATCTGCGAAAGCCGCCAACGCCTTCTATCCTGATTCCTGCACTGGAGATTGTGAAGCCGACGATGATGCTTACTGTTCCATTGATAATAGAAAAAGTATATTACAATAAAGTTCTCCCGGCCTTCACAGAAAAGTGGCTGATAAGGGTACTATACAAACTTCCGTTTATAAGGAAATCTCTCAACAGGGTTGCCGGAAAGAAACTTTACAAAACATTTGGCGGGAATCTTAAGTTTTTTGGCATTGGCGGTGCAAAAGTCAACAGAAACGTCGAAAGGTTTCTTAGAGAAGCCCGGTTCCCATATGCCATTGGTTACGGACTTACCGAAACCTCGCCCCTTCTTGCAGGCGCTAATCCTTCAAAAACGGTTTTTGAATCAACCGGTCCTAAAATTGAAGGAATAGAACTCAGGATAAATAATCCCGACCGCCGATCAGGAGAAGGAGAAATATGGGCCAAGGGGCCAACGGTGATGAAAGGTTATTATAAAGATCAGGAAATGACCGCAGAGGTGCTTACTCCCGACGGATGGTTCAAAACTGGCGACCTGGGGTCACTCGACTCACGTGGGAACCTGTTTATTAAAGGACGGCTTAAGAATATGATCGTAGGCGCAAGCGGAGAAAATATATATCCTGAAGAAATAGAATCGGTTATCAATAATTTCAGGTTCGTAGTCGAATCGCTTGTCATCCAGGAAAAAGGCAAGCTTGTGGCCCTTGTTCTCCTGAACATGGAGGAGCTTGAAAAAAAATATAACACCCTCAGGCAGGATATGTCGGATAAGTTTGATGAAAAGAAAGAAGAGATCCTTGACGAAATTAAGGAATATGTGAATTCACAGGTAAGCAAGTTCTGCCAGATAAACAAAGTAGTGCTGCAGCCTGACCCTTTTCAGAAGACTGCAACACTAAAGATTAAAAGGTTCCTGTATACCTGATCAGAGGGCAGCCTTATAGCGTCTGTCGACCTCTTCCCAGTTGACAACATTCCAGAATGCCTCGATATAATCGGCCCTCTTGTTCTGATACTTGAGGTAATAGGCATGTTCCCATACATCGAGCGTAAGAAGCGGCGTTCCCTTTATGGGTGACAGATCCATCAGGGGATTGTCCTGGTTTGGAGTGCTGCCAATTGCAAGTTTCTTGTCGGAAGTAAGATACAGCCAGGCCCATCCGCTGCCGAAGCGTGTCTTGCCTGCATTTCCAAAGGTCTCCTTGAATTTATCAAATGACCCGAATGACTGATTTATTGCGGCAGTAAGCTCAGGAGAGGGACCTGCTGATCCTTTTCCGAGGTTTCTCCAGAAAATGACATGGTTATAAAAGCCGCCGCCATTGTTCCTTATTGCATCCCCGGCTGTTGATACTGCGGCAAAAACCTTTTCAAGAGCCAGCCCTTCAAGGGAAGTCCCTTTTATTGCATTTACATAATTTGTAAAATAAGTTCTGTGATGCTTGTCGTAATGAATCTCCATCGTCCTTGCATCAATGTACGGCTCAAGCGCATCGTAAGCATATGGCAGAGCCGGAAATTCAGTTGCCTGTAGATTTTCCATATTGTGAATATTTAAATTAGTTGCATTTTTTCCCTGTACTTTCCCGCCTACATATGCGAAGGCAATTCCAAGTCCCAGGTTCCTGATAAAATTTCTTCTTTCCATTTTGTAAAGAATTTAGGATATAAACAAGGTTTGACGGAAAATGTTCAGGCAGATTATTGCATTGCCCTGATCAATAATTATTTCTTATATGCAACTTTTAGTTTAAATTTGTCGTTATATAGTCAACTAAAACAATCTGTATGAAAAGATTTTTTGTTCTGGCACTTACTATGGTATTTGCAGCATTTCTTCTTATCAGTTGCAAAAAGGATAAAGGAAACCCGCCGACATTGCCCGATGCGGCTTCAATGTCAATAGATTTCACAAATTTCNAGTCAGTAGGAAAATCNGCAATCACAGAANCCCCGAAAGGAGTAAATCAGGTAAACTGGCAATATTCGGCTCTTATGGCAAGCTACTGGAAGGCAGTCATTACGGGAACACTTGCCATTCCTGTGGCAGCATTCAAGATCGCCGTTGACCAGACGCCTGCCTATGTTTCTGACAAAACATGGCAGTGGACTTTTAATGTTACGGTCGCCCAGGTCTCATATTCCGCCCGTCTCGTAGGGCAGATNGGCAGCTCCGAGGTTACATGGAAGATGTATGTTTCCAAAACAGGCNCCGGGGCTTTCACAGATTTCCAGTGGTTCACCGGTACATCAGCACTTGATGGTAACAGCGGTCAGTGGGTTCTTTACCACAGCCCCGCAAACAATAACAAGGTGCTTCAGATTGACTGGACAGCCTCATCAGGCGAGGTTAATTATGTAAAATACAGCTACGTTCTTACAGGCGACTCCTTTAACGGAAGCTATATCGAATACGGGACCGAAACCGGCACCTATGATTCATATTATACTGTGCATTTTTACTANATGGCAGACTGGTATGACGCCAATGTTGAATGGAACTCCAGCTCCAGGATCGGCCACGTCAAAAGCTCCATGTTTTTCGGGGATACGGCATGGCATGGCTG
>JGI20214J51650_10001908_pt1 | contig 13261 bp, 8 predicted proteins | sample WetSurMetagenome_FD_51650 | JGI IMG/M metagenome (IMG submission 51650) | reverse complement strand
TGAAAGTTACTGAGAAATTTCTGACAATTGAGCATGGAAAAAGACATGATTTCACTGAAGAGTATATCAACCTTACAAGAGATTTCTATCTGAAATTTTGATTTTTACCCCCCCAAAATCCAGCTTCAGCGGGACTAAAGCTTTTCATCGATCATTCTATCTGTATGTTAGGGTTTTAACCTCCCTTCAGCGGGGCAGGGAGGTAGATTCCGGCAACCCATACTCCTCTTTCATTTCTATACCGAGAGTTTTTAACTCATTCAATACAGGATTATATATCTCCGGTACAACAGGTCTGTGAACACCGGTAAGACTTATTTTATTTTCGAGGATCAGTTTTACAGCTATTGCTGCTGGTAAAGCCACAGTTCTGGCAATAGAGGTATTTGTGGCAGGCGATCCGAAGTCTATCATTGATGACTTTATCACCTCCTTATTTCCGTCAGGATACGATGCAAGAAAAATATGTTGCAGGATAACCATATCGCGTTCATTATGTGATAAGAGCATTTTGCTGATCATCCTGTCGGAAGTGATCTCAAAAGGTGTGGTTTCATGGTACTTAAGTTCTTCATTACTAAAAAATCCAAGATATTCCAGCGATTTAATTCCCGGTGATTCTTCAGAAATACCAAGTTTGCGGGCAACATTTTTCTTAAGATCAGTCACTGTTGTCTCTCCTCTTTCAGCGAGAAACTCAGAATAAGTCATTCCTTCATATTCCTTAACTGTATCATCGAGCATCCTGAGCATTTTCATCACATCGAGAGCTTCACACCACCCTTTATATCTGAATGTTCCCCGATACATTGTTTTTGCCTCAGGAATCCCGTAAATGTCAGTATAGCTTATAGAATCCCTGTTAGGATACACATCCAGTTCACCAACCCCCGGGAAAGAATAACTGAACCGGTCCTTGAAAAGATCGATTGGTTCAATGAAAACATTTTGACCTTTTTTAAGGTAAAGAGCGCTGTTACGACTTGCAAGGATAACTCCTTTCGGACTCCAGGAAAATTTGTATTTCAAAGGATTATCAGCAGCCTCCGGCGCCGGCAGAGCGCCACATAGTGAATAAAACTCCTCCACATTTCCACCTCTCCCATGAATATGGTCGATGATCCTCATTGCAGTCATATGATCAATACCCGGATCGAGTCCAATTTCATTCAGGAATATTAGACCGGCTTTTTTTGAAGCTTCATCGAGCATCTTTATACCAGGTTGCACATATGATGTTGTGACAAGTGATTTTCTATTACGAAGACAAACCTGTGCAACATCAGAATGATATTTGTAAGGAAGCAGGCTTACTGTAATATCATATTCGGCAACAAGTTTTTCAAGCATTTCAGGGTCGTCCATTGACCAGTCGGCAGAAACTCCCAAAGGGTTTCCATTAATCATTTCATCTGCCCTTTCTTTCATTGGTGAAGCTATCATGACACTGAAATGGTTTTCAAGCAGGTATTCAACCATTGGTTTTACCACCAGCCCTGCTCCAAGTATTAGTACCTTTTTCATACCCTGTTCCTTTTAAATAATTGCAGCAAGTTAAAAAAAGTCTTATTCAGATATTATGATAATAGTTATGGTTTCTTTGCGTATTTGTGACTTCGCAGCATTTTTTCTTCTGCCACAAAGACGCTAAGGCGCTAAGAAATCATTAAAATATTTCTTAAAACATTACTCGATAGTAATTAAGTTCAAAAACTATTTCATTAATCTTACCGGGAGTGTATCTTTGTTAACAACCATCTGATTAAAAATTAGCCAAAACTTCTGAAAAATATATCAAATGTCAGATATCCATAAGTATGTAGAAACACCGCTGATGAAGCAGTATTACAACATCAAGACTAAACATCCTGATGCTATCTTGCTTTTCAGGGTTGGTGATTTCTACGAGACATTTGGAGAGGACGCAATAAGAACATCAGAGATTCTGGGCATAACACTTACCAGGAGGGCTAATGGATCAGCTCAGTTTGTGGAACTGGCCGGATTTCCTTATCATGCACTCGATACTTATCTACCCCGCCTTGTAAGAGCGGGACAGAGGGTAGCTATCTGCGAGCAGCTTGAGGACCCGAAGATGACCAAGAAAATTGTCAAAAGGGGAATTATTGAGCTTGTCACCCCCGGAGTCTCACTTAATGAGAACGTCCTGAATCATAAAGAAAATAATTTTCTGGCTGCGGTCCATATTGACAAGAAAATTGCAGGAGTTGCATTTCTGGATATATCCACCGGAGAGTTCCTTACATCGGAAGGTACCATAGAATATATAGATCAGATGCTGAATAACTTTCAGCCAAAAGAAGTGCTTTTTGAAAAGGGGCAAAAGGATCTTTTTATTGAATATTTCGGACCTAAATTCTATACTTTTAAGCTTGATGACTGGATATTTACTGAGGAAGCAGCAAATGACAGATTACTTAAACAATTTGAAACCAGTTCGTTGAAAGGATTCGGTGTACAGAATCTCTCATTTGGGATCATTGCAGCAGGAGCAATACTTTATTATCTTGATATTACCCAGCATGAGCAACTCGGTCATATTACCAGCCTGTCACGAATTGAAGAAAACAGGTACGTCTGGCTCGATAAGTTCACAATAAAAAACCTTGAGTTGTTCCATTCTCCTTATGAAGGGGCAAGAACACTCATTGATGTAATGGATCGCACAATTTCTCCTATGGGAGGGAGACTTCTTAAACGGTGGATCTCTCTTCCTCTGAAAGATATGCAGCCTGTAAACGACAGGCTTGACATTGTTCAGTATCTTGTGGAGAACACTAATACTAAAGATGAAATATCCGGACTTATTCGTCAGGTTGGTGATCTTGAAAGACTTATATCGAAAGTTGCGGTAAGCAGGATAAATCCCCGCGAGGTTGTACAGCTCAAGAGAGCTCTCAGAGCAATCGAACCGCTTCAGGTTATATGCAATAGCAGCAATTGCCTGCCTCTTATTCAACTTGCGGAACAATTAAATCCGTGCAAATTAATAGCTGATAAGATTGAAAAGGAGCTGAACAACGATCCACCAGTACAATTGATTAAGGGAAATGCAATAGCATCAGGAATTTCTGTGGAACTTGATGAGCTGCGAATAATCCTTTACCATGGCAAGGAATACCTTGCTGATTTGCAAACACGTGAAAGTGAAAGGACAGGAATATCATCCCTTAAGGTAAGCTTCAATAATGTTTTTGGCTATTATATCGAGGTTAGGAATACTCATAAAGATAAAGTTCCCCCTGAGTGGATCAGAAAACAAACTCTAGTCAGTGCTGAACGCTATATTACAGAAGAACTCAAGGAATACGAAAGCAAAATACTCGGGGCAGAAGAGAAGATTATCAGCCTTGAAACAAAATTGTTTACCAGCCTGGTGCTCTCAATTCTGGAATATATTCCTCCGATACAGTTGAACTCATCATTAATTGCAAGGCTTGATTGCCTTCAGTCGTTCGCTCTGATTTCGAAAGAGAACAATTATGTTAGGCCTGTTCTGAACGATTCCAGAATACTTGAAATAAAGGATGGACGTCACCCGGTTATTGAAAAACAATTACCGGCAGGTGAATCCTATGTTCCTAATGACCTTGTACTGGATACTGATGATCAACAGATAATAATTCTTACGGGGCCGAATATGTCAGGTAAATCAGCATTGCTGAGGCAAACTGCTTTGATTGTTCTGATGGCACAGACAGGTTGTTTTGTGCCGGCGACTACTGCAAAGATCGGTATGGTAGACAAGATATTTACCAGGGTTGGTGCATCGGATAATATAAGTCTGGGGGAATCTACTTTCATGGTTGAGATGAACGAGACGGCAAGTATCTTAAACAACCTCTCTGACCGAAGTCTTATTCTTCTTGATGAGATAGGCAGAGGGACAAGCACTTATGACGGGATTTCAATTGCATGGGCAATGGTGGAATATCTTCATGAGAGTAAACTTCGGGCAAAGACATTGTTTGCTACTCATTATCACGAACTTAATGAAATGGAGAGTGCTTTCGGGCGAGTTAAAAATTATAATGTTTCGATAAAAGAGCTCAATAATAAGGTCATCTTCCTCCGTAAACTTAAAAGGGGAGGGAGTGAACACAGCTTTGGGATACATGTTGCAAAAATGGCAGGTATGCCCAGAAGTGTGGTTGGTCGTGCCGAGGAAATTCTTAAGGAACTCGAACAGAGTCACGATAAAAAAGAACTGTCTAAACCAATTGCGGAAATTACCGGGCACAGAGAAGGTATGCAACTGAGTATATTCCAGTTAGATGACCCGGTACTTAAGCAGATCCGTGATGAGATACTTGAGATAGATATTGATAATCTGACTCCGGTAGAAGCTCTGAATAAACTCTACAACATAAAAAAATTACTTAAATAGCATCAATTACCTGATCGTGTAGTAATTTTGCAGAAAATTAACAAGTAAGCATTCTGCTATATGATTCTTCTGAAGAACTGGTTTTCAGGATTTGTATTTGGTTTCATTTTTGTTTTTTTCTTTTTTTTCAATCCACCTTATGGGGAGGTCAGCAATTTATTCAGTCTGAATTTCTTCTCAAAAGAAATTGGATTTAAAGGGGATACTATTGTTGTGAAGAATAAAAAAAGTGTTTTAGTTACATCGGAACCTGATACAAATTTCACCTGGGAGAAGTATGCTTCATTTCTTACAAAAATATCAGATACAAGCAAATATATTGTTCTTCCTATAAACGAATTCAGAATGACTTTAAATCCGAACAAGATTGTGATCGGATTAAGGCATGATGTTGACGATGATCTTGAAGTAGCTTACAAGTTTTCTGAAACTGAATCAAGACTCGGATTCAGGTCAACCTATTACATATTGCATACAGCTCCCTATTATCTTGCAGATTCAAATAATATGGCTGTTCATTCCGAAAAAATTCTGCCTGTTTTAAGGAGTATGCAGAATGACAGGAAATTCGAGATTGGCTGGCACAATGATCTTGTTACACTACAGGCGGTTTATAATATTGATCCTGTTTCCTTCTTTCATAATGAACTTGCCTGGCTCAGAAGTAATGGCATAAATATATATGGTACTTCCTCACACGGATCAAATTATTGCTATACATATAAATATCTCAATTATTATTTCTTCGAAGAGTATACGTCTCCTGTTGTAGGGCAATTTGTTAATAACCTGACTCTTCCTATAAACGGGAATGTGGTACCGATGAAAAAGGGAAAACTGAGCGATTTTAATCTTGAATATGAAGCCTACTTTATTAATAATAACAAGTATTTCTCTGATGCCTCTGTTACCAACGGAATCCGTTGGAATATCGGTAATTTAGATCTTAATAAGTTGCAGGCCGGAGACAGGGTGATTATTCTGCTTCATCCCATCCACTGGCATAAAGCATCGGTAGCCGCTAATATTGAATCATTCAGAATCCCCGGGCAGAGGAAATCTGTGATAGATACACAAAAATCAACAATAACAGTTGAAATGCCTTACGGATCTACCGTTAATTCTTTAATGGCAGTATTCTCACTATCACAGGGTGCATATGCCAGGGTGTCAGGGACAATGCAGGTTAGCGGAACTACACTTAATAATTATACAGCTCCGTTGACATATACTGTTTATGCTGAAAACCGGGATATACACAGAGACTGGACAGTTAATCTGAAAGTTGTCAAAAATTCGGAAAGTAATTTTGAATCATTTATTATTCCGGGATTCACCAAAACGGCCAGCATCTCTTCTGCATACAAGACAATATATGTAGAGGTAGATGAATCTACCGACATAAAACATTTGCCAGTTAAGTTTGAGGTATCAGCCGGTGCCAGGGTCTGGATTGGAAATGAAGAACAATTCTCCAATAACGGGACTATTAACTTTTCATCGAGGGTAGAGTATAAAATTATTGCAGAAGACGGTATCTCTTCAAGTATATGGACTGCTTATGTTCTTCAAAAAACACTAGGAGTTGAAAAAACCGAATCAGGAGAACCCGGTCTTGTGGTATACCCCAATCCATCTGAAGGAAGCATTCATCTGAAGTTCCGGGATTTAATGACATTACCGACTAACCTCGTTATTTTCAACGCCCAGGGTGAAAAAGTCTATTCAGAATCTATAAGTAAATCAGGTAATTTTACTCTTGACATAAATCTCAAAAAGCTGCAGGATGGAGTTTATTTTATTAAGTACTCAAATTCCGAAAAGCCGGAACTTTTAATAATTCAGAAACACTGACAAACTAAGTTTTTTCTTCCTTTCTGCACACTGTTTAATTTAAGTCAGGAAATTTTTCTACCTTCCATCCGTTGCTAATCCATCATAAATCAGTATCATGATGGTAAAAGTATGCCATTTAGTTTAATTATTTGAATTTTAATACAATGAAAAAGCATAATCACAAATTTACTTTACTTCTTTTTTTGAGTATAGGATTCTCTTGTGCAGCATTTTCACAGAAAGGTTCAGTAAAGCAGGTCAGGCTAAGCAATTTTGAATTACAATCCTCAGTATTGATTACAGCCACTGGAGAAGAGATTTCATCTGTTGACTATAAATCAAAAGTATACTGGTTTCCGGTAAGAGTTCCATCTACAGTTCTTACAGGATTAGTTGCAAATAAAATCTATCCTGATCCATATTCAGGTCTCAATAATATGCTTATTCCTGATGCTTCAGATGAGTTCAATAAGAAGTATAACCTCGAACAGTACAGTTATNTGCCTGATAATCNGAATCCTTGGGNAAAGCCCTATTGGTATCGTACTGTTTTTAAAGTTCCGGCNGCTGATAATGGGCGTCATTTTCAGATGATATTCAAAGGCATAAATTACCGGGCAGCTGTTTGGGTAAACGGGAAACAGATCACAGACTCAACTCAGATGGCCGGAATGTTCGCAGAATATAGCCTTGATGTTAGCAGCCAGATCATAACTGGTAAAGAAAACGTGCTTGCAGTGAAAATATATCCGCTTGATGTTCCCGGATTACCGGCGACTGAACAACTGAAAGCGCTTGGTGATTTTTTTGAGAATGGAGGCCCTACAGGTGACATTGGAAAAAATGTTACAATGCTTTGCTCTGTCGGCTGGGATTGGATGCCTCCGGTAAGAGACCGGAATATGGGAATATGGTTACCGGTTTACCTCAGAACTTCCGGAAACGTCACAATAGCTAATCCGAAGATCGTTACCCTGTTGCCAAACCTGCCCGATACGACAATGGCAGAACTCTCCCTGAATCTTAAATTGTTGAATCATACTCAGGCTGATGAAAAAGGAGAATTGACTTTTACAATCACCCCTGAGAATTTTGATGGTAAGCCACTTCAGTTTTCGAAAAGTGTTTCACTATCAAAAAACGGATCAACAACAATTAATCTTGATGCCGAAAATACAGAGGAACTGAGTATTTCAAATCCGGGTTTATGGTGGCCAAATGGCTATGGCAGGCAGAATCTTTACAGGATCAGAATGCAATATGCAAATAACTCCGGTATTTCTGATGACACATCCTTCGTATTTGGTATCAGGACAGTCAGCACAAAAGCTGTTGATGTCAGAGGAAGTCTGCGCCGTGATTTTTATGTAAACGAAAGACGGGTTCATTTAACCGGTGGAGCCTGGGTGCCGGATATGATGTTAAACCGCGATTCTTTGCGCTACGATTATGAAATGCATCTTTGCCGGAATGCAAATATTAATCTTGTCAGGATATGGGGAGGAGGAGTAACTCCCTGCGATGAATTCTTTGAAGCTGCTGACAGATACGGATTATTGGTGTGGTCCGATTTCTGGATCACAGGTGATACCCAGGGCGAATTCAAAGGATCGCCTGACTGGCCACTTGAAGGTAATATATTTAATAAAAACGTAACAAGTACAATTCTACGCGTCAGGAACCATCCCAGTCTGCTTGTGTGGACAGGAGGCAACGAGGGTCATGCCCGCAAAGAGCTTTACGATGCTATGAGAGAAAGTATTATAACCCTTGATGGAACACGTCCCTATATTCCAAGTTCATCAGGTTTTGCGAAATTGCCGGCCGGATTGAATGGATCATGGCCTGATAATAAGGCTTCGGGTGTTTACAGCGGAGGTCCNTATACCTGGCAGGATCCAAAAGTATATTATAGAAAAGCAATTGCCGGAAAAGACTGGGTATTTAAAGATGAGACAGGAATNCCATCACAACCTCCTTACAATATTATGCCAAAGATAATCCCTGATCTTGTATGGGACAAAAACCTTCCCTTTCCGCTTAATAATACATGGGGTTACCATGATGCTGCAACCGGGAACGGAAGGTATGATCTGTACTATAAAGAGATGATTAAAAGATATGGGGAACCTTCTTCCATGGAAGAATTTTGTAACAGGATGCAGCTGATGAATGCTGTCGGTTATCAGGGGATATTTGAAGCGGCCGGACACAAACTAAATGAAATAGGAGGAGTGATGTTGTGGAAGCTAAATTCTGCTTTCCCCAGTGTTGTATGGCAGGTATATGACTGGTACCTTCAACCAAATGCAGGGTACTATTTTATGCAGAATGCCTGCGAACCTGTTCATATTCAGCTTAATCCTGTCAATTTTAAAGTCCTGGTGCTTAACAGAACTTATACTCCGGTTCAGGACCTTGTTGCTCAGATTGATATTTATAATCTCGATTCAAAATCAGTATTCCATGAAGAAAAGAATATCGCTCTTTCTGCCACGGAAATGAAAGAAACATCAGCATTATCATCGGTATTAGCAAATACAAAGAGCGTAAATTTTGTGGTATTGAATTTAAAAAGAAGTTCAGGGGAACTGGTTTCACGAAATATCTACTGGTTGTCGGGTGACGACAATTACAGATCGTTGAATGATATGCAGAAGACCTCTTTGCAGGCACAAATGACTGGTTCATCAAAAGGCAAAAGTGATAACACCTGGACAATTAAGATATCCAATACAACAGATAAACTTGCATTTTTTATTCGTCCCCAACTGATGGTTGAGGGTGAAGAGGTTCTTCCAAGTTTCTGGTCGGGCAATTATTTCACTCTTGCACCTTCAGAAAGTACGACCGTCACTGTAAGTTGTCCCCTGGCAAGACTTAACGGGAAAATCCCGGCGATTAGAATTTCAGGTTGGAATATCAGCGAACAGGAGATTGACCTTAATTAAAATTATGATAAGCATCTCTTAAAATAAATAAGCCTGAGTTAATTCTTTTTATGAATATAAATAATTCATATATAAATGAATTAAAAGAGACATGCAGATCTATTCTGCGTCAATCCGCGATATCTGCGGGAGATTTGATTTTTTTATTTCCCGCAGATATCGCTGACTTGCCTGCCGGCTGGCAGGTTTTCGCAGATTAATTCAGTTGAATCCACTTATCTGCTGCCTGTTGTCCTTCGTTAAATCATGAAAATCAAAGAGTTCAACCCGAAGAAAATTTGCTGGTTAAAAGCATTTAGTTTTTAACCTCTGCTTTGTTATAGATGTTTGTTCCGGTAGTTTCGTTACCGGACATTTTATTTGTGAAGTCGATTGTAAGTACTTTTCCATCATTATCAACTTTCCATGTCTCTTTTGCCGTCAGGTTATCTTCGCCATACTGACCGTTAAAAGTTGTAGTTGATTCCACGGTGAGCGAACCATCAGTTTCTGATTTTGTGACCTTGGATGTTCTTGGCATATCATAGATAGTGATCTTACTTTCTTTACCATCGAGAGATAGATTTTCATCAAATGAATATTCCTGGCCGTCAGGGCTTTCATAAGTACGGGTAGTAAACAGGCTGTCGCTTTTAAGTAGAATTTTGACTCCTGAAAAGACCAACTGATCAGTCGGAACCACAGTTTTTTCTTTGTTCAGTTTCCACTCTCCGGCAAAATTCGGATTCTGACTGAACACTGAGATGAAGGAAGTTAATATTAACAGGAATAGGGAGCTAAATAAAGTCTTTGTTTTCATAATTCAGTTTTTTTTAAATCATAATTAATTAAGTAAAAATACATAAAAACTGAATCAGATATGAAGTGTCAAAAATACTTTCTGAATTTATCTCCGATTTTAAAATAAGTATATCTCCCGGCATCTTCTCCGGCTACATGCACTGAATCCCCATCCGTTGCAAATGTACTGTGCTCACCCACTATCTGCGAAAAATAAACATCATGGCTCTTCCCTGATTTGTCCCGGAGGATAACACGTGCAAGGTTATTATGAATATCCGACATTAGAGCTGCATTGCAGAGGGGACAGAAAAATTCAAGATACTCTCCGGTTTCGATAGTGAAGGAAGGGTGTTTGACACTTGCATAATTTCCTATCTGAGGACTTAGTAAAAGCAGTCCTGATTGCTTCTTCTGGTTTTTAACTTTGAAGATAATATTATCACCTACCCTGATATGTTCTTCGCATTTCGGACATAAAAAGTCATTCATTTTTACCTCCTTTGTTGGCTTCTGTTATTAAACAATCAGTAAGAAGGTTTTGTTGAATCCCTGCAAGCGCATTTTCAGTTACGACTCAACTGAGCTCGCCGAAGTCTTACTGCGAATAGCTTAAAATATCTTTATGACAGCTTTTACTATCAGCCACAAAGATTTATCCGGATATACTGTTTGAATACTCTATCAGTAGATTCAATAAATACAACGCAGGCTGACTTTATTGATTCTTTAAATGTGAGCACTGAATGTGAATAACGGAAAAACTAATACATAATATGTTCTATATTTACTCTGAAATTGGTACTTAAATTAATTGTTACAATAATTATCCAGGTTAGATGATAGTAATAAAGTCTTCGGAACTTCATGAATATCTGACATGTATTATTCTTTTATTTCTGACTGTTCAATGTGATAATCAGTCAGATACAAGATTTCAGAAAAACATCTCTTCAGTCACTGTACTGAAAGAGAAAAAACCACCCATGACATTTTTCGACAAATCTGATCTTATGGAAATAGGGGTGTATTATTATCCTGAACAATGGCCCAGGGAACAATGGAAACGTGATTTTGAAAACATAGCCCGATTCGGATTTGAATTCACTCACCTTGCTGAATTTTCATGGACTTTTCTGGAACCTGAAGAAGGTAAATTTGATTTTTCCTGGCTGGATGATGCTATTGACCTGGCATCCAGGTCGGGATTGAAGGTAATAATGTGCACCCCTACACTTTGTCCTCCGGCCTGGATGGGCGATAAGTTTCCTGAAATTTACCTTGTTGGTTCAAATGGCCTGCGGCGTGAACACGGTATCCGTGCCAATGCTTCATTATCAGATTCACATTATCAGGAGTATGTTGACAGGATTGTTACAGCAATTGCAAAACATTATAGAAATGATACAAGAATTTGGGGGTGGCAGATTGACAATGAACCTCTTGCTACACCGGACTATAGCCCATCAGCCCAGGTTGCTTTCAGGCAATGGTTAAAAGAACGATATGGGAATATTGAGAAAATGAATTCCGTGTGGGGAGGAAGTTTCTGGAGTACAAGATATAGTGATTTTGGGCAGGTTCTGATACCAAATGCAGCTATGAATGAAGAAGATAAACTTAGTCCTCATGCATTACTGGATTTCCAGCGGTTCACAGCTGATATTACAGCACGGTTTCTGAACAGACAGGCAGATATTCTGAGGAATTATATACCTCCTGATCAATGGATTACTACCAACTATATTAACCAGAGCATTTCTGCAGATCCGAGAAGATCAGATCACCTTGACTTTCCGACCTTCACAATGTATCCGGTAAACGGAAGAAATGAAATGGGTGGCAATAATTTCAGGACTGGTAATCCATACCGTATGTATGAAGCATGTGATTATTACCGGTCAATAAATGGCATAACCGGTTTGATGGAACTTCAGATCGGGCAGGTTAACTGGGGGTCAATTAATCCACAGGTTCTGCCTGGTACTGCACATATGTGGATAATGCAGGCATTTGGAGGAGGCTGTTCTTTCCTGTGCACCTACAGATACAGGCACCCTCTCTATAGCAGCGAGATGTATTATGATGGCATTGTCGGACCTGACGGACTGACTCTTTCCCGGGGGGGAAGTGAATTTGTACAGGCAATTAAGGATATGAAAGTGCTCAGAGCAGAATACGATTCAACAGCCATTATGCCTCTTGAATTGATGAGTCGGAAGACAGCGTTTTTGTGGAGTCATGAGGTTTTGTGGGATATTGATTTACAGAAACAAACCACTCTGTGGGATTCCTGGAGGAACAGGAATGTTTATTCTTCAGCTGTTAAATCGACAGGTGCACCAATGGACTTCATTTCAGAGAATGATGATTTTTCAGTCTATCCATTCATTGTAGCTCCTTCCTACCAGCTTATTGATACAGTTCTTGTAAATAAATGGAGAAACTACGTTGTTAAGGGTGGAAATCTTATCTTATCATGCCGTACAGGACAGAAGAATAAAGACAGTCATTTTTTTGAAGCAGAAATGTCTTCTTCAATCAGAACACTGATAGGGGCTAAACAAGAATTTTTTGATATGATGGTTCCTGAAGTCAAAGGAACTGTAAGAACAGAAAACTCAGATTATAAGTGGCACACATGGGCTGAAATTCTTACTCCTGATAAAACGACAGAAGTGCTGTGCAATTATGCTGATCAGTTTTATAAAGGAAAGGCTGCAGCAGTTACAAGATATCTGGGGAAAGGGACTGTGACATATATAGGCGTTGTGTCTGAAGATGGTCTTCTTGAACGAAAGCTTGTGCGTGATGTTTATGCAAGAGCCGGGGTAAAAATCGAAGATTTTCCAAAAGGTGTTTTCATGGAGTGGAGAGATGGTTTCTGCGTTGCAGTAAACTACACTGATAATGATTACAAAATGACTATAACTCCAGGAGACCGGATTCTGATCGGTAGCAATCCTCTTAAATCAGGACAGGCAATTGTCTGGAAAACAGAAAAGTAACAGGATTTTTCCCTGATAGCATTCTGAACTTCCAGAAATTTAAATTGTTTTAGTCTTTTAAATTTTTATAAAACAAAACCAAGCTTGTTTTTAATTTCCGGTGGTATTGCATCTTTATGTACCATTACTGATATTGTTTTCAGGAGTAAGTATTCTTTTGACATATAAAGGTATCCTCCGCAATTCTTAGCATCGCTTGAATTTTTTATGATATAAAATCTTTTTCCCTTGTCATTTTCAGCTATTCCGACAATATGCATGTTATGCTGGTCAATTGT
>JGI20214J51650_10001907_pt1 | contig 13262 bp, 14 predicted proteins | sample WetSurMetagenome_FD_51650 | JGI IMG/M metagenome (IMG submission 51650) | reverse complement strand
GTGATGTCTCCCGCCCAAGACATTAACGTCACGTATGTATATCAAGAAGGAGACGACACCTGCATTGCCGCAATCATTCGCACCCCAGATGCATTCAGTGCAACAATACCACCGCATTGACGTTAGTGATGTATTGTTTTTTTTTAAAAACCAGCAAAACCTCCTTCTTTATCATGGATCCCGGCACGATATCCGGTATATGAAGTGGCCGGCATGGCTGAACAGGACGGTCTTTGGCGTCGGGATCGCGAGTTTCTTTGGCGATCTCGGATACGAATCGGTGACCGTACTCCTCCCCTCCTTCCTGATCATCCTTGGGGCGCCGGTATATGCTCTCGGTGTCATCGAAGGCCTGAGCGACGGTGCATCCAGCTTTGTCAAGCTGTTCTCGGGATATTATGCCGACAAGCTGGGCAAACGGCGGGAGTTTGCGCTCGGAGGCTCAGTCGCGACGGCCGTGTTTCCCGCCATCATCGCCACTGCCGGTTCATGGTTTGCTGTTCTTGCCGGAAGACTCGTAGGATGGATTGGCAAGGGTATCCGCAGCCCTTCACGGGATGCCATCCTTTCGAAATCGGTTGAGAAGAAGGATCTCGGCAAAGCGTTCGGGTTCCACCGGGCAGGGGATACGCTGGGGGCGATCATGGGGCCCGCCATAGCCCTCGTTCTCATTTCATCGATCGGTATCCGTGAAATCTTCTGGCTTGCAGTCATTCCCGGATTCATCGCGCTCATCGCACTCTGGCTCTTTCTGCGCGAGAAGAACACCGCCCCGCACCCGCGGCCAAGGCCTATCGTTGCCTCCCTGCAGGGACTCCCGTCAGCGTTCCGGGCGTTCCTGTCCGCTGTACTGGTCTTTGGCATCGCCGACTTCTCCCACACCCTGCTCATTGCCTTTGCGATCGTCAGCCTCACCCCGACGCTCGGGTTTACCATGGCGACTGCTGCCGGAGCAGGTCTGTATCTCGTCCGGAACGTCATCTATGCCATGGCATCGTATCCTTTCGGACTGATTGGCGATCGGATCGGTCGGAGAACAATGCTTATCTTTGGATATGGTATTGCGGTTGCGACATTCATCGGCTTTGTTATCGCTCCGGTGAATCTGGTTGCNTATGGTCTTCTCTTCGCTCTGTGCGGTCTCTATATAGCGGCTGAGGATACGCTCGAAGGTGCACTCGCCGGGGAGATGGTGGACGAAGACTCCCGGGCGCTTGGTTTCGGGGCGCTGGCAACGGTGAACGGGGTGGGGGATCTCATCTCCAGCGTGATGATCGGGTTCATCTGGGCATTCATAGGCTACAGCGCAGGGTTTATCGTTGCTGCCATCATCGCCGCAGCCGGGACGCTTCTCCTGATCTGGACAAGCCATTATCGGAATAGGGGCAGACTCCCGGATTATGCATCCTGATCAGATTACCGGTGCTGAGGCACTCCATGGCATGGTCCGTTATCGATCGAATGGCAGATCCAGGCATCAAGGAATGCGGTTCAAGCTGGATCTTTCCAAACCGGGTTCACTCTTACCGTCACAGGATTTTTCGGATGCTGTCTCTCAGATCTTCGATGCTGTGTTGATCCTCGAATTTCATCCCTGCGTGATTTTTTTTTTAACATACCGATTTTCTGTGCAGCAAAATCTGGCAATTCCACGCCGATCCTATTGCTTTTCCGCACCTGCCCGGAATCGTGTTCGTGACCGGCGTGGTACCTGGTGTGGGAGTCGGTATATGATCAATATTGCGTAGTTAAAAAAAATATTTATGAGAACTGATACCCAATCGGAGCATCGAATATATTATACGTTGTTTCTGCACTGGTGAGGAACACTGCAACCTGGTCAACCCCCCTGGTACCGTCCATAACCAGCTCATCATAGGGGCGGGGCCTGCGTATACCCTCATTCATATATTTTTCTTCAACGGTCCCGTCAGAACGGGTAACCTGCATCATGATATTCAGGACATAATCTTCTCCGGGGCCACCATAGTAGATCAGGTGGATTGAGGCATCAGGACGCTGTTTCTCGACCTGAATGGCAACACTTCTTTCATAAGGAAGAGTTTCCAGGGTACTTGGGGTTGATACAACCGTAGAAGACGGGGGAGACAGGATTGTTGTCGGGTTGGGTGCAGGGACTGTTGTTTCATAGGGTCTGATCCTTGCTTCTGTGGGGCTTGTACACCCGGCAGCGAGCACACAGACCATGAGCACAAACACGGCAGTGAGGTATACGGCGATCTTCATACGAAATGGTTTTAATTTTTTTCGTATTACTGATTTGCGTTCCGGAAGCACAAGGCGGGAGGCATAGGATCGATGATAAAAATTTTCCCGGAGGCTGAGGGTATTCGGTTTTACGTGCTGACCCCCGCAGAACCGGTACCGGTGAAAACACTATTTTTCCGTCCAGGATATGAGGGGGCTTTTTTGGTTTTTAACGCAGGAACTAAGATTCCCATACAAGAATTTATACGGTAGTGGATACGCACGTAGGATTAACGGAAACGGGTGAAGAACAATGCTTTACCGAAAGATGAAAAATGCCGACCCGGACCTTTCTATCCTCGGGTTCGGGTGCATGAGGCTCCCTACCCGGGAAAACGGGCAGATTGATGAGGACCAGGCAACCGGCATGATCCGGTACGCGATCGACCATGGAGTGAATTATGTCGATACTGCGTATCCCTATCACAATGGCGAGAGCGAACCGGTTGTCGGGCGGGCACTTGCCGACGGGTATCGGGAAAAAGTATATCTCGCAACCAAACTCCCGAGCTGGCTGATTAAAAACCGGGAGGATATGGACCGATATCTCGATGAGCAGCTCGAACGGCTCAGGACCGACCATATAGATTTTTACCTCGTGCATGGCCTCGTCCGCCCGTTCTGGGAGAACCTCACCGCTCTCGGTGTCACGGACTTTCTCACCGAGGCACTGGCTGATGGCCGTATCCGGTATGCAGGGTTCTCGTTCCATGACACTACCGCACTCTTCAGGGAGATCGTGAAGAGTTACGACTGGACGTTTGCCCAGATCCAGTATAATTTCATGGACGAGCACTATCAGGCCGGCACGGAAGGGCTGGAATATGCGGCAAAGAAAGGACTCGGAATCGTGGTTATGGAACCGATCCGGGGCGGGCTTCTCGCCCGAAATCTCGCGGGTATATCTGAGATATGGAAGAAGGCAAAGGTCCGGCACTCTCCCGCCGACTGGGCCCTCCGCTGGGTCTGGAACCATCCGGAAGTGACAGTAGTCCTCTCCGGTATGTCGACGCCGGAACAGGTCCGGCAGAATATGGCGATCGCAGATAGCGGGGTTCCGCTCTCGCTGACCAGGTCGGAGATTGCCCTGTACAGAAAGGTCAGAAAAGAACTCGAAAAGCGGATAACGATCCCGTGCACCGGGTGCAGGTACTGCGGTCCGTGCCCGCATGGCGTGAGCATTCCGGAGTGTTTTGAGTTCTACAACAGTGCGCACATGTACGACAACGAAGAGCAGGGCAAACAGCTCTACACAATGTTTCTTGGCGGCTTCTTCGATGGTACTCCCCATTATGCGTCTGTCTGCAAGGAGTGCGGGGAATGCGAGGAGAAATGCCCCCAGAGCCTTCCGATCCGAAAACACCTCCGGGAAGTAAGGGACTATTTCGGGAAATAATATGAGGTCATGACGCAATCATCTGTTCATCAATGGATTGTCACGTAACGGGCAACCCGCCCGAATTTAAAAAAAACCAGAAAGGGACACGATCATGAAAGTACTGGCAATAAACGGAAGCCCGAGAAAGAAATGGAACACCGCGATGCTCCTTGAGAATGCTCTCGAAGGTGCTGCATCACTGGGCGCGGAGACAGAACTGATTCATCTCTATGATCTCACCTATACCGGTTGCACGAGCTGTTTTGCCTGCAAGGTGAAAGACGGGAAGAGTTATGGGAAATGCGCGGTCAATGACGGACTGGCTCCTGTCCTTGAAAAGATACCGGAAGCCGATGCGCTCATCCTTGGCTCCCCTATCTATTTCGGGACAGTGAGCGGACAGATGCGGTGTTTTATGGAGCGGCTTTTCTTTCCGTATCGCACGTACACGAAACCCCCGCGATCGCTGTTTGGAAAGAAGATACCAACCGCATTTATCTATACGATGAATGTATCGGAAAAGCAGATGAAGGAATATAACTATACGGTGCACACGGCTCAGAATGAGAGTCTCCTCAATCATACATTCGGTCATTCTGAAACTCTCTGTTCCTACGAGACATTGCAGTTCCCGGACTATTCAAAGGTGATATTCAGCTATTTCAATCCGGAGAAGAGGAAGGAACGGCGAAAGACCGTATTCCCGAAAGATTGTGAAAAAGCGTTTGACCTGGGCGTCAGAATGGGAAAGGCCAGTCTGTTTGAACCCTACGAGTGACATTCACATCTCATGAACCGGGTGCGATACCGGGTATTCCGGAACACCCGCTGGCGTAGCCTGTCAGGACCGAATAGTTCCGGCGTTTCCTGGCGATAAAATATTTTTTACACATGAGTTCTATTTTCAAAAAAAAACAAAAACTTCCTGAGTGCGAGAGAAACTCCTTTTTAAAAAAAGGTGGCTTTGAGGAGTAGATCCGGGCTCATCAGGACCCTATAACCTTCAATGACGAAACCGAGTAAATCCCGGCAACCACTCAGGATAAGGTGCTGATCCCGGTAGATCCGTTTCTGTATGAAATTCACGTTTCCGTGTCCATGATGAAAGTTGGATCAAGGGTAAGCTTCGCCAGCGCAAAGAGAGGCCAGAGACGATACAAAAGAATCCATGCGAACCCATATTCTTAACAAAGCCTCTTTTGCATAGTTGACTGATTCCGATGTAATGCACAATAATCCATGGAATCGCGTTATTTATCCTTATAATTGCGAGGATAGAAATGTTATCTGACATTGTTCCTTGTTCAGAACCCAGGGTCTTTCAGCAGCATTTTTGAAATGGGATATTGAATGATGAAATGTTGTGGATCCCCGTTGATGGTATTTTCCCTAAAAAAAGCACCCGGATACGTGTTCTTCTTCTTTTGGATCTGAAGCACAGCGGGCATGAATGCCGCTGAAAGTTTTATCGTGTCGGCTCAATTAAGGAAGATCATGAAAATCATCCTGATTCTGACCATGGGTTTGGTTCTGGTAATGCTGGTTACCGGATGTATGTCCGGAACCCCGTCCCCGCAGCCCAATGCCACAACGGTGACGATGGGATCTGGAGCAATCCCGACTGCGCCAGTGACCCCCCACATGGTTGCTACCTCCTCCCAGGAGACGATATCACCTGCAATCACCCAAAAGACTCTCTATTCCACCAGGGATGTCAGCAATCATTTTGTCGATATCGCGTTTGGCCCTGACTATTCTACCATTAATAAATGGGACAAAGAACTGGTTCATGTAGCAATCACCGGAAACTACGATACCAGGGATATAAAAACGTTAAATGATTTTTCCAGGTTATTCAACAGTTATTCAAGTACTACACAATTGCCGGGTGAAGTACACGAGGGAGAGGCATTGGGAGATATCGTGGTAAATTTTTTGCCGGAGTCATCATTAAACAATATTAATACCGATACCAGCTGGAAAATTTTAAAAAATCCTGAAACCGGCACGACCATCCTCATTTATAAAACCAATCCGTTTCAATATGGTGCAAACACTCATACCATTTACATCAATTCGGATTTACAGGGGGATGAACGAACGCACTGGATTTTGCGATCTGTTCTCTATGAATTAGGATTTCCGGGAGAAACGGGTACATACCCGGATAGCATTTTCTATNCAGGCTCTGATACGACAACTCACCTNAACACCGTTGATCAGAGAGCACTGGAACTGATGTATGGTACAAAAATTTCTTCTGGTATGTCTCTCCGTCAGATACGACAGATTCTTTTCATTGATGTGAAATAATCCGGTTTTACGATGATCTTTGCCGGAGAAGAGACCGTCATATCCCCGGGATTCTGACCTGGAACTACTCATATAAGGTTTGGTCACAACGTATTTTCCCATCTGGAGATTACCCCCTCCTCACATTATGGTGTCAGAAACCAAGAATGGTATTCTGTGCAGCATAAGATCAGGCATAAAAGGTGAGATCTTTGTGTGTCCAGTCTCGATCACCAGGAGTACCTGATTAACGAGTATGGAAATTTCCACCACCGATGTGTCAGATGCCCGTATCAGGGTACTTGAGAATAAGGTATGGGACGCAGAACCGACGGTCAAAGGGCTTGTCGAAGAGACGCCCGATCTCAAAATGGTCTTTGTGAAGATGGCCCGGGAGGCGGATGAGGTAAGACGCGCAGACCATGGACGGGAGACAACCGTGCGGGGTGCAGCAGCTTCCGCTCAGGCAAACCTGTTCCCCTCCCTTTCCGAAGATGAGCTCTCCGGTAGCTNTAGCAGGATTCAGCCCGCTGGCGAACACCTGCAGGACGATCCTCCCCACGCAGAGCNTGCAATGGTAATGATCATGCAGGCAGACGGGCCTATGAAAATGGCGACCCGGAGCGGGGATCCGAACCAGACCGATTCAACCATTGGATATGGGCCGGCACGAATGTCACACCTGTCAAGGTCGAAAAGATCCCTTTGAACAAAACAGGTACGGGGAAAAATTTTTCAGGCCCGGCAAAGAAGAGAGGGAACTGGTTCAGGAAGCAATCTGTCACCGATGAACTTGTCCGTAAGAACAAAAAACCGACCGGTTGCAGCATTTCCCTCCGGTAGCAAGGGCATACAGCACAAATCCTAAAATCCCGCCATCAAATCCTCTTCACGGACGATGGTTTTTTTTGAACGGTTCCTGATTACCCTCCTCAAATCTTTGAGGGTATCCCGGGATAGTATTCTTAAATTAGGAACATGCAGGACTCGTCGTGTCAGTAAGACTTATGATTTGAGGGAGATCAATGGATAGACAGATGGCTGATAAAAAATATGAATCATTGAAGATCGAGAATATCGTTGCATCCGGTGTTGTTGCCGGGGCCATCGATCTTGTTGAATTTTCAGAAAAGACCGGGAACTGCGAACTCAACAAGAAACGGTTTCCCGGTGCGGTATACCGCATCGCAGACCCCAAGATTGCGTGCCTGATCTTTTCATCGGGCAAGATAGTGCTCACCGGCATCCGTAACCAGCAGGCGCTTGCCGACGGACTTTCCATCGTCATCAAGGCTCTGAAAAATGCGGGTATCGAACCCCTCAAAGAGCCGAGGGTTGCGATCACCAATATGGTCTGTTCCTACAATCTCGGGAAATACATCAACATCAACAAGCTGAGCGTTACGCTCAATCTCGAAAATATCGAGTATGAACCCGAACAGTTTCCCGGGCTCGTGTACCGGATCACAGATCCCAAGATCGTTGTCCTCATCTTTTCTTCCGGTAAGATCATCCTCACCGGTGGCAAGACCCTTGATGATGTCAAGAAAGGGCTTGATGTCCTTGAAGAGAAGCTCGCACGTGTCCTGTAACCAGAAATACTATCGTTCCTTTTTATGAGGTGGTAAAAAATAGGGGAGACTTTTGCCCGGTATATTTTCAGTACATGAACCGAGCCTTCATTCANGCTGTTGTTTATTTCATAACAGACCACAAAAAAGTCCTGAAAATCGGACACACATCAACGCTCTTTATAAAAACCCTTAACCATTCAGCATGCCTGTAAGAGTGTAGTGATACCTTATGGAACGACAGCCCGTCAAGTCCCGCATCCTGCGCTCGGCAGGATATGATGCAGCTTCAAAAAACCTGGTGATTGAATTTCAGACGGGACTTGTGTACCAGTATGCAGGGGTACCTCCAAAAGTCTTTGAGGATCTCATGAGATCCGATGCGGTGGGAAAATACTTTTCCGAGAAGATTCGTAACCAGTTCCGGACAAAAGAGATCGTCAAATAATCACGGGTCCTGGTGTATCATATTAAAGATTGCTTTTTACTCCTCGCTGCTGAATACCGGTGATGCGCACTGAACGTCGGGTATCTTGCATTTATGAACCCCGGGAGTGTTCTACCCGGAGCGCTGACCGCAGAGCCATCTCCGGAAAACCTTTGACAAAAAGGATTGGAATAAGAATTTTTTAAAAAGGGTGGATTTCCCGGGAAAATTTTTTTAACGAGCTTTACATTTTTTATCGGAAGGAGCAGACGGATCTCACCTGATTTTGCGGCCCTCCAAAAAAAAAATGCGGGGCGGTATATTATCCCTTCACCAGATCCAGCAATCCCCGGAGTTGCTGTATCTTTTCTGTCACGTTAATGGACGTGCCGGGAATGGCAGTTACCGGGAGGAGGGATTCGAGATCACGGGTCTGGAATTCTTTANGGTGTTCAACGTGCTTTTCAAACGACGTTCCTTTGATATCTATACTTGCTGAGCCATTGACGCTGAGCGTGATAGATCCCNTCCGCACCAGCGATCCAAGTGCTTTAAGGGCCTGGACATTCCCGATGGGTATGGGTATTGTTACTGTGGTGTTGCCATGTTCAGGCAGATCAAGAGCGGATTGCTCACCGTGACCAAGGTAATTCATTGTATCATCCATATAATAAAGATCAACGGCGATTTTGTTGATTTTTCCCCCGACAGGATTGGGATTGAAAATAGTGATAGTCGTATTCACCGTAATCGTTTGTAACNAGACTTCAGATACCGCAATGTCATTCACCGAGACCGTCGGTTCCGTTACCGGGGGTTCCATACACCCTGCGACAAGGATACCCAACATGATGAGAAGAAAGATGCCCGGGAGGAGATGACTTTTCATACTGAGAATTCACGAAAGAGAACCTAAATGTATCGGTGCTTANCCGGTGTTGTTGTTACAATACCAGCGAAAAAACGTTTCCATGAAATTTTTATACCCTCAGACAGGGAGGGCAGGCTGAATTATCAATAGATATTTGTATGAGTGAGTCGGAATTCCCGATTACCATGATTACGTATTGCACCATTGATCAGAAAATCCCGGTTCTGCCTCTCCGCGGTGAATAGCATCGACGCTCGTGCAATTCCCCGTATCCTGCGCATCGAGGGTCTTATTCCGTTTACCCTGTGTGCAATCCTGATCGGGTCTGCTGTGACGGTATGGGAAGTCGGTTTTTATGGTGCTGACTGGAGCCTGTTTGTGATCGCGGGTGTGGCAGCTCTTCTTATCCACATCGATGGTCACCTGTGGAATGATATCATGGATCTTGAAATAGACCGAAAGGAAAAGAGCAAAGAGACCGGGCGGGACCGACCCCTTGTGTACGGGTGGGCGACTGTCGATGAATACCGGAAGGTGTCAGCGGTTATTGTCGTTGTTGTGGTCGTACTTGCCGCGTATCTCGCCACCCAGCGGGTATTCATCCCGGTGCTGATCGCACTGGGATTCCTGTTCGCGTATGGATATAATCACCCCCGCATCGCACTGGCCCACCATCCGTTTACCGAATGGTATATCTTTCCCTGGCTGGTAGTTGGAGTAACCATAACCGTGGTCTATGCTGCGACAGGGATATTCTCATGGTTCGCCTTCATCCTGTCGCTGCTGCATGGTCTGATCGTGACCTGTTTTGTTGTATCCATGATGCGCAGGGATGCACGTTCCGATCGCCCTGGTGGAAAATTCACGTCTTCCGTAGTATATCCGGAATTACCCCATTCGACGGTGTATGGAATTGTTACTCTTGTCATGGCTGTCCTGATGCTCTCCCCCCTTGCACTGGTTCTTGGAAACCGGGAACTTGCGTACGTGCTGGTCCTCACAACAGCCATTATCGCGGGTGTAATTACCGTCCTTGGTGCGCGAATCGATCAGCTCAGTACCCGCTCCCGGTATTCCCTCTTTCCCGATTTTGAGAGAGAAGCGAACAGACTTATGTTAAAACAGGCCGGAGTATCTGTTATCCACGCACTTGCGATAAGTGGTATAGTAATCGTCTTTGGAGTGATTCGATGAAGATCGCGATTGCCGGGGGAGGAATCGCCGGGGGTTACCTGGCAAAGCTGCTCGAACTGAGAGGAATCCTCCCGGAAATCTATGATGGTATGAACCATGACACCCGCTGCAGGTGTCGCTCCTGCGGATGGGGCGTGCCCCGTGGTATCGGTTCATACCTCGGGGATGTGGGGCTCGACGTTAACGAGTACCTCCTCGAACCAATGTCGTCAATGAATTTCAATGGTCTTGCAGCAGAGACGCCACTCTGCACCATCAACAAACCCCGTCTTATACGGGATCTAACTCAGGAGACCCGGCTANAGCGGCAGAACCTGGGGCCCGATGAGGCAGACGAGTATGATATGGTGGTGGATGCGACAGGGATTGTCCGGGCGTTCCTGCCCCCGTGCAGGTCGGATCTGACGCTGCCAACGCTGCAGCACCGGGTTATTGTAGAACCCCGGGGAAATGAACGCATGAAAGCGGGGGTCTACGGTAAACGGATACCGGGGCTTGGTTATCTCTGGGTCTTTCCCCTCGGAAACAATCAGTATCATATCGGCATCGGAGGGGTCGGCCTCGTCCAGCTCGATGACTACCTTGACCGGTTTTACCAGGACGTTGCCGACCGTTTCTCCTGTACGAAGCTCTGCAGCTGCCGCGGGTCTTTACGGGTCGCATCCCCTTACTATTCGACACCATTCTTTCGTGCAAAAACACAGAAGAACGGCCCTGACCGGGTGGTTGTGGGTGTTGGGGAATCAATCGGGACAGTGGCACCATTTACCGGAGAAGGTATTGTCCACTCTCTGGAGTGTGCGCGAATCTTTGCAGATTGTTTTCCGGATTATGAACGCTATACCCGGTCCGTCCTGTCGAAGTTTACCTGGATGAGAAAGGAGCGTGAAACGCTCGACTATTTCCTCACTCAGGCAGGAGATAGTCAGCCGAGGCTGCGGGATCGCTGGAGGCTTTTTCGCAATGCCCGACGTTCGGGTATAGGGCTTCCGATGCTGGAGGCATTCAGGCAGGCAGGAGCTCTTTTACAGTGGAGAGAGGATCCGGATCCGAGAGTTTGACCATTCCACTGCCGTGCCAGTTGTGAATGGTGTTAATAAATTCCGGAGCATTATCCAATCCAGAATCTCCAGAGTTGATATCTTGCGTAATTGGTAGTCTGATGATGCACAGGTCTTCGGGCAGTCAGTATCAGAAGGAGACACAATCCTTATCTGTTCCCGTCACAAAAACTGCAAAAGATTCCATGCAGAGCAAGTATTTTCGCCTTAATACCCTGTTCAAGCCGGCACCTTCGATGAAGACGTGGTACCGGGCGAGCATCGCACTCATACTTGGTCTCATTCTGCTCTTCGTCTGGGTACCGATTGTGCTCTTTTCCGATCTCCCTTCAGTATTCCCCTTGGCGATCCTCGGTGGTATATTCCTCCTTTTTGCCCTGCTCTGGTACTGGGTCGGGCTCTATTACGAGAGCATGTGGTATGAGCTCCGCGAGGATGAGATCACCTGGAAGCGTGGCGTCTGGTTCCGGACGACCGGGATCGTCCCATACAACCGAATTACCAACCTCGACGTCCGGCAGGGTCCGTTCATGAGATATGTCGGGATCTCGAGTCTTGCTATTCAGACCGCCGGCTATTCCGGCCAGGCAGTACCTGAGATTCGGATTGAAGCCATAGAGCACGCTGAAGATCTCCGGGAATGTATACGGTCGATGGTCCGGGGATCACCCGCTCGCGATGACGGGACCGGAAACGCTTCCGTTCAGCCGACAATCGGGATTCCGGTTGACCAGCAAATTCTCGGTGAGCTGAAAAATATTCGCCTCCTGCTCGAAAAACGCTGAAATTATTCCCTTTTTTCCGCCATTAATTCAGCATGAACGTCTTCCATTTTTTTTTGAGAGGACGGCTCTCCCCGGAAATGGGATTAATCCTGGTTAATCCCCGTCCTGCATTATAGGCTGACACACGTATCATGGATATTTTTGCGCTGCTTTGCAAAATTTATCCATGGTATAAGAAAAACCTGCATGATTTACTCAGATTTTCCGACACAAAAAAGGGCGTTCTTTGTCGTTTTAATAGATAAGTGATTCATACGCAGTTGCACTGTCGAGTTCCTGCCTCAGTGACGGAAGGAGGCTTACCGATATATTCACCTCGCGGGCTATATTCTCGGTCAGAACTTCCTGGCGCCGTATCTCGGCCGGTGTGAGATTCCGCACATCACCCTGCTGCTGGATATCGAAGATCAGGCTCCGATCCCGCTCTGCTGACAGCAGATGACTATAGAACGCAAACGTGTCCTGCGCAATCTTACGGTTCATCTTGGGGATGTCTCTCTGATACGAATAATAGAGGCCATTCACCGGGTAGAGCGGGGCTGACTGGACGAATATATCATCATCGCATGTATCCCCGCTCTGGAATTCCTTATCTGCAAGGACCAGGGTGTCCTGGAGTGACGAGACGTCGAGATAAAGTCCTTCGGCAATGTCACTCTTTTCCTTGTTCAATGAATTGTTCCAGAGAATAAGTGAGTTGGTAAGAGATACACCGGCGCCAATGAGAACACCGATAAGAAGGACATAGATCTGGATCTTTGTCTGCTTTTCCATGATGTTAAACTCCGTACTGTCTGAATGATGGTGAATTCCCGTGATTTTTTACCTGATCATTGTCATGATCTTCTTTTAGTTTACCTGGCCTTCTCATGGGATCCTCTCTGAACGTTAACAAAGTTCAGGGTAAAGACTCAAAAACTATCGAATTTTCCATTTTGGGGCAATACGACGACAAAACAGGCTTATGACAGTATGATATTTAAAAATAGGGAAGGAGGGCAATTGACCGACGCTGGCAGAGAAGGAGAAACGGTCGTATACCGTCAGATCATTTAAAAATTTTCCAAAGATGAAGGGACTGCTGGATCCCCCGTTTAGTAAAGGCATCAGTGCCCGCACGCAAAAAACGATCGAGCGGCTTGATCTCAGGCCCGGGATGAATGTACCGGACGCAGGCTGCGGTAGGGGAAGGCTAACCCTTCTCGTCGCCATAGAGGTGGGACCCCGTGGGGAAATGATTGCAATTGATATCCAGGAAGAAATGCTGGACGAAGCACGGCAACGCGCCCGCATCGCCGGTCTGACCATATCCGTTTTCTCCGGACCGGTCCGGGTAACGGCAAGGTGGAGTTGAACCTGTTTGACGGGGCTGTAATGTTGACCGTCCTTGGGGAGGTTCCCGACCGGGAGGCGGC
>JGI20214J51650_10001906_pt1 | contig 13264 bp, 9 predicted proteins | sample WetSurMetagenome_FD_51650 | JGI IMG/M metagenome (IMG submission 51650) | reverse complement strand
CGAATGAGACATGTCCCTGATCGCCCTTCAGTAAAGGAAGTGTTATTCAATATTCCTCTGCGTTGATGACGTTTAGCGACCATCGACCCATTACCGATCAGCGCTTCAAACGCCCAAGGAGGCGCTCCATCAACCTGGGACGATCAAACAGACCCCAGAGGTACCCATCGTCAACCACTTTTCCACTCTGAATCCATTGGCGTTTTTTCAATGTACGCTTCAAACCTTTCAGAGCGTCTTTCTTTGCTAATAAAAAATCCTTTCCCCGTCCGTGGGTGGCAAAATATGAAAAGGCAGCGATGTTATAAAGGATGTGCGGAATGATCGTTTTAAGCAGCAACCGGGAAGGCATATTCTGAATATAGACCCACTCCAGGTTTCGGTGGCCGTAATAAACCGAACTTGGGGAGTCATGAACGATGCTTGAACTGTTCTTATGATAAACAAGGGCCTCCGGAACATAGAGGCACGCATAACCTTTCAGTTGCGCGCGGAAACTCAGATCCACATCCTCGTAGAGCAAGAAAAAATCTTCATCAAAGAATCCGATATCTTGAAGCATCGCCATGCGGTAAAGCACAGCCGCCGCGCATGCGCCGAACACCCATTCCCGCATGCCGTGAGCGTCTGCCGGCAATCTCCGGCCCCTCAGTAGGGCCGCTCCGGCTGTTGTGTATCCGTCTCCGGCGCGATCAATCATCTCCCGCCTGTCGTAGAGAAGCATCTTCGAGGCCGCCAGCCCGGCCTGCGGGTATTCTTCCAGCGCTTCGGCCAGAGATTTCAGCCATAAAGAGTCGGGAACGGCATCGTTATTCAGCAAGGCGACAAATTCGGTCTCAACCGTACGAAGCGCGACATTGTTCGCCACGGCAAATCCCCTATTGTCTGGCAAGGCCACAATGCGGACTTCCGGGTAATGCTCGGCGACGAAAACCGTCGAACCGTCTTGCGAACCGTTATCCACCAGTATGACCGAGAAATCCTGATAAACCTGCCGACGCAGACCCTCCAGACATTCCTGAAGGAATTGCCTGCCATTCCAGTTGACGATGATGACGGTTATCATGCGATCTTTTCTCCGTTTCCTGCGAAGAGAATAATTTGCTGAGATTACGAACGTTCGACGACAATGAAGGCAAACATTCCGCACTTGCACTCCATGCAGGGAAGGTTTTCTTCCATGCGGCGAATCCATCGATAGGTCCACGCCGGCATCAGAGAACGCAGAGAAACTCCCCCGGACAGAAGATAGACCAATGGCATCATGGGAGTAACAAGCGAAATGCGCCATTCCGGAAACTGTTGGCAAAAAAGGTCATAATCGCGTTCTATGAGGATCCAGGGCAAAGCGCCATTTGCGCCGGTCAGATGACCGGTGAACGGAATGGTCCATCCACCATCGGGATTGAACGGCTCATGATGAAGATGCTGGTAAACCCATCTTGCCCAACTTGTATTCCACGGTTCTATGAACAGACAACGACCGCCCTTCGCCATGCAGCGGGCTGCCTCGCTAAAAAACAGCGCTGGTTCCGAAATGTGATGCAAAACGTCCACCATCACCATTGCCCTGAACGATGCGGCCTTGAATGGCATCGTCATCGCGTTCAAAACAATATCGACATAAGGTGTGAAAAATACCTCCGAAACCAGTGCATCCTTATGGTATTCCTTCAAGAAACCGCCGCCGGAACCTATCTCCAGAACTGCTCCGCCTCCATCAGGAAGATGGCCTATCAGCAGGCGGTACCATTCTTCATAGATTTGGCGGAGGAGACCCTTCTCACGGATGATGCGCATTCGCAATTCCGTCGTTTTCGGATCATCCAGGGACATTCCTCTCGTCAAAGGATGCGCCAGTATTTCCGACCAGAAAGGCATAACCCCTTCACCGAAACTTGATCCGCCGCGCGGCAAAAACCACCATTTTCAGAAGCACCCAGCCATGCCGCCAGCGTTGAATATTGGTTTTCCCATAGCGACGTGCACGGTAGCGGATAGGGACCTCTACGATCTTAAGGTTCAGTCTGGCAGCGCCAAACAGCAGGTCGAAATCGCCAAAAGGGTCGAAATCGCCGAAGTAGCTTCTGCCTCTGGCGATCTTGTGATAATCGCTTGCCCAGAGAACCTTCGTCCCGCAAAGCGTATCCCTGATGGGTTGCCCCAAAAGCCAGCTAAAAACCCATCCGAAAAATTTATTTCCCAGGACATTAAAAAAGCGCATGGCTTCATCTTCCATGGAATAAACGAGGCGCACGCCATTTGCAAATTCCCCGATTCCCGAAGACAGCACATCGAAAAACCGCGGGAGATCCTCGGGAGGAACGGTGATGTCCGCGTCCAGGATCATCAGGATATCGCCTGTTGCCGCTTCAAATCCGGCACGTACGGCATCACCTTTCCCCTTGCCCGATTGCTTGAATAAACGGCAATCCCTGCCGGAACCGGCCATTGCCCGTTTGATGACTTCATAAGTGTCGTCGATGGAATTACCCTCGACAAAGATAATTTCCGTATGAGAACCCATCTCAGGAATACGCCGCAACAGTTCATCGATATGACCAGACTCGTTTCTGGCTGCAATGATCACGGAAACGGTCGGTGCAACTACCCTCCTCATGGCTTGGGGGCAAGCGCGTAATATGTAAAAATTGGCCAGTGCCGCATTCCGCACAAAAGGCATCCTGACCAGAATCCGATCACACAGCGGCGCAAACAACGGAACGGTCAAGGGACTGAGGACTTCCTCCCAGTGCCGCACGAGATCAAACCCCGACAATGCGATCAGATTTTCAATATCGATCGGCGTAAGCCAGTTCTGAGGCATTATGGGTGTAACCAAACCCAGCGTTTCTGCAAGACGGCGTGTGGATTCCCAGACATGGCTCTGCACGTTTAATACGATTCTGGTTCTTTCGTTGCAAGAACGCCGGATATGCATCAGCACAGCCTGAACATCCCATAAATCATTCAACAGGTCAGATAAAATAATCATGTCGAAGGTTGCATCGCCCAGATCGATCGTCTGGGCATCGCCACAGATAAATCGAAATTTAGGGTAACGGCGCTGCGCCTCAACAATCATTTGCTCCGACAAATCGACCCCGACACCCCTGCATGGATTCAGTGCGTTGAGCAGATCTCCCCGACCGCATCCCAGTTCAAGGATGTTTTCGCATTCACATGCAACATGGCGATAGATTTCGGTTACCCGATTGCGGTAATGACGGGTGAGGGCGCCGGAAGGGCGACGGGCAAGTTTATTCCAATGCTCCGCCCGATGCCTGTTGTAATTTTCGCGTTCCTCTGCGAAAATATTTATCCTGTCCATAGATTCCTTGTCGTGGCCCATGTCAAGACCGGGATTTTCCGGTCGGATTCTACAGGTATCGATCATATCCCTCCATGGGACAGCCGGAGATAATTCATTTATTCATATTCAACAGTTGATCATTTCGCGACAGTACCGGGAAATGCATTCAAGGGGACTAAAACGCGCCGCCCTTCCCAATCCGATGGCATTCTTTTATCAGCCTTAAGAAACTGACCGTTCGGCCTATCTGTTATTCCGAAAGCGAGTGACGCCAGACTGTCATCGGGCTGTACCCAGTTAAATGTTGCCTCGCCATGCCGCCATCTTTTCTCCTTATATGGAGGTGTATACGGGAAAAGTTCAATATGTCGACCATAAATGATCTTACCCGATTTATCGACAAGGTGAAGAAACAGGAAGCGTTGTCCGTTCGCATCTTCGTGATGAAGCTCCTCCCACCAAACCTCAATCTTGATCTCCCGTTCAAAGCGGCGTATCGCCAAGGCGTGCAGTTTATAGATGCCGCCAAATCCGATATCTTCCACAGTCAGTTTCCCTGCAAAGGCCTTTACCGTCGCACTATTCCACCACACAGGCCGATTGGCCATCCTGAACTCCGGCCGCCATACGCGCGTGGAAATAAATTGATCAAGGGCCCGATTCAGCGCAGCTCGATCTGCAACGCGCAGCAGTCGCAGCTTCCGTCCATCGGACACCGTATCGAGACCAGATCGCTCGTTCTGTGTGAAGAACCAACTTTCGAATACCTTGCTCTCGGTATCAAATGTATCGACATGTACTGAGGATAAATATTTGTTTATATGCGCATCGTTAAATTTATTCACAACGATATAATCGCAGTTCAACAGTTCGTTAATACGGATGGCAAAGCCGCGTACCCAATCAAGTGGATGAACGGGGGAAAAACTGGCCAACTCCGGCCTCATCATCTTTTCATAGACACCGACCAACGCGAATGATGATTGGACAGCAACATTATTAGGAAAGAAATAAATCTTCAAATCCTTTTTTGCTTTTCTGGCTTCTTTCAGGAAGGCATAGGCCTGAGACACTTCTTCACGATCGCCACCCACAGAGATGTTTACCCCGGTCATATATTGCCAGCGGCTCGACGGGGAATCCCCCGCCGCCAGCAGCGCCGCAATGTTCACCGCCGGCAGGAAACAGATAACGGTCAGTATTAAACCCGCCTTTCGGTTGATAAGCGGCCAAACACGCAGCGCCACCGAAACCATGCAAATGCACCCTATCAGCATGAAAGGATAGAAGTACCGGATTTGACTTTCCCCTGATTGCACGACCAGCCAATACAACGCCCCTGAGATCCAGGCAACAATGGCGGTCAACAGCGATATTGACGCCCCAAGCACAGAGCCTTTGTCGCCTTTTTGGGAGACAAATACCTGATGGACAAACAGCAGACTAATCACAAGCATCCATAAAGGCATCGCTTCGCCCAAACTTGTGTGGAGCAACGGCAGGAACGAAGAAACGACATCTACTTCACGCAACACAGGCACTGTCTTACGGGCGAAATCAAAATTGGCTGCGGAAAAATAGTTTGAAAACACGCATAGAACAACGATAAAGATATAGACAACGAAAATAATCGCTCCGCCACTGCACGCATAGGCCCGCAAAGAGGATGCTGGACGCTGAAGTCTCAATGCCTGTATCCATTCAAATGTAATCATCATTAGCCATATTAAGAACGTAAGCGCCATGATCATCAGACCGGAGGGCTTAACCAAAAGTGTAAATGAGGCCAGCAGAGCCCCGAACAGCAGCCAACGCCAGGATCGCGTCATTTGACTTTTCAGGACGGCCGCAATTGCCAAGGCAGCAATACCTGCCTGAAAGTTATCCACCATGCCCCAGCCGGTATTATTCCATCGTTCATCATTCCAGTCCATCCAGTAGAACATGGGGAGAGATGAAAACAGAAATGCCATTGCCGCCACCCGCCACCCGTAAGCTTTTGCCTGGACCAATCCTGCCACGGTGTAGATGGATGCGACAATACTCAGGATGGGCAGGAAAATGGATCGGAAGTAAAATCCATGGAAATCAGGTGTAAGCCCCAATGGGTAGGACATCAATATTGTGCCGGGAGGACGTACCACAGGATCCAGGTTAAAAGGGTTGGAAAAGAGCCCCTTCTCGGCAGATCGCCAGAAATTAACAGCCTTTTGCATGTAACTGAGCGGGTCGTAAAAAGGGGTCTGAACGCTATGAAGAACATGCTGCCAGATCGAAACACCCAGATAAAGCAGCCAACAAGCCACAAACAAATGAGGCAGCCAAACCCTCCAGGCTGGTTTGGCCGCCTCAGTTACTGAACACGGTTTCCTACAATCTATCGTCATTTCCTCTGCACCAGGATATTCAGTGAAGCTCCATGGGGCAACAAAAACCGCTATCTCCCGTGAGGTTGCAGAGAAGGGAGTATCATGAGGTCTATCTCATTAGTCTTCCCTTGATTTTTTCAACCACGCCCATGTTCGCGCAATACCCTCTTCCCAGGATATTCCGGGCTGCCAACCCAGATCCTTCTTTGCCAAATGAATATCCAGACAATTGACCGGGACATCCAGCTTTCTGGCCGGCGTATACCGCACGACCGGCCGCAGGCCCGTGACTTTTCGAACAACGGATAAAATATCATTCAGAGAGCGGGCTTCGCCACCGGCAATGTTATAAATCTTTGATGGGGAATCCGATTCAATGACCGTTATGAAGGCATCAACAAGGTCGCTGATGTAAAAATAGTCTCTTGCCACCGAACCATCGCCCCAGATGGTAATCGGCTGCCGTAAAAGTGTTTTCCCTAAGAAAACAGCCACGGCCCCCTGAACACCGTCGATGCGTTGCCTTTCACCATAAGGATTTGCGAGACGCAGTACCGTATAATCGAGATTGTGAAGATGATGGAAAAGTGCCAGGTGTTTTTCGATGGTCAGTTTCGTTATTCCATAGGAACAGACGGGATTCGTTTCATGGGTTTCCGGAATAGGTACGGAACGAGGGATGCCGTAAACCGTCCCGCCGGAGGATGAAAATATGATCTTCTTGACCCCTTTTTCCACGGCCTGCTTCAACAGGTTTAAAGTGCCGATGACATTGCTTTCCACATCATAAACAGGGTTTTCATTTGAGGGCCCAGGCAACGTCGTACTCACCAGATGCACAACCACGTCAATATCTTCCAATGCCTGTGTAATGGCATTTACGTTATTGAAATCACCGCCTAAGATCTCCACGGAGTCCATACTCTGTTGCAGATTATCGACGCTGATATTGGGAAGGTCGAAGATTCTTACACTGTGGTTCCTCGCAACCAAAGCATCCACGATGTGCGAACCCATAAAGCCGGCTCCACCCAGAACGAGGCAACGCATATCATTTATCTCCCATAAAGATTATTAAACAGTCCATAAAGGCTTAGAGTGCTGTCCGATGGCCAAGCAAATCATCATAAATCCGTTCAAGTTCATCAACATAAGAAGATATTGACTTCGGTTGTCTGGAATGATCGGATAAATATTTGACCACGGACCTGTCATCGCACAGCATCCGGAGGATATCTGCAAGCCCTTTCACATCTTCTTTCTCAAACAGGAAGCCGTTTTCACCGTCGGCAATCATCTCTCTCATCCCCTCTGAGTTCGTAGCCACGACAGGCACCCTCGCCGCCTGTGCAAAAGAAAGGATCAGAGGATGGTTTTCATACCACAAAGATGGAATAACCAACACATCCAGAGTTGAAAAAATGACTCCGATCTCGGAATTGTCGAATGTCCCGCAAAATTCGATACGATGGTCATTTCCGGCTGTTGATTGCAAGGTTCTTGCGTATTTGGGAAACTGTTCAAGTTCACCGTATATTTTTACCTTGAGGGGCATTTCTTCCGGCAACGAACGTACTGCTTCCAGCAATACATGGGCGCCCTTATGGTAGTAAAGGGTTCCAATGAAACCGATGCGGAGATGTTGCGCCGTTCCTTTTGCCGAAACGCATGCAATATGGGCTTGGTCGATGCCGAAAGGAACATGGCGAATGCTTCTGGCTTCCAGGCCATGATGGCGCAGTATCTCCCCCATGAATCGAGTGGCCACCAACACCATGCTGATCCTGTTCATCCGCTTTTCCATATAGGCAGGTCTGGCGGCCAGGGCGCGAACAAGGGGAACATAACGATTCCCAGGCAGGAAGGTTGTACATTTGATCGATCGTATACAAACGGTCATCAACCAATCTGGCAATCGATCCAGTATCGCCCCGATCCTTTTACCTTCTGAAATGGCTGCAAGGTGGCGAACGCAATTGGCCATTCCTTTGTCAGGACCCAAACACCGTGAGTGATCAGGCATGAGCAATTGATTGGTCGGACAAACCAGCCAAAAATCCGTCGCCGTGAAAACAGCGGGGATTCCCATTTCCCTGCAGACATCAATAACCGATGCGGAAAGCCTTTGCAGATGATAAAAATGGACCAGATCCGGTTTCAGCTCCTGAATGCGTTTGCGAAAAAAATCCGCATAAAACAGATTATTGTATTCCGCCTCCATCGGATTCCGGGGTCGAATCGATGAGATTTTAGAATGAAAAAAACGATCGACGGATATCCCGTCATATTCGTAGCGGTCAAAGGCATGAGATTCTACGACAGCCCTCTTCACAGGGTATCCCGTAAACACGAAGACCCGATGCCCACGCCGGGATATCTCTTTTGCAGTGCTGTATGTTAGGATTTCAGTCCCAGCAGAATAGTCGGGTAGAAATTGATGGGTTGTGTAGAGTATCTTCATGGGTTTTGCAGCGCATCACTTTGTCCATTCATCACGGCCTTACAGCTTACCGCCGAGACCGTGTCGAGACCAATGACAGAAACCATGTTCCCCCCAACCCTTCATTAACAGTTTTTACATATCATACTTATCCAGAAAACAGTATCCATAATGAAGGATTGAAAATCATTGCTTTTCCAAAACATGCCTTTCCAAAACAATAGAAAGGATGTGAACCTTGAAAATAATAGACACAATCAAATCTGTGGATTAAGATCTTTTTCCGGAAAGGAGGCGAGACCGCTGCCAGCCAATAGCATGGGCAGGCCCATCTGTTTGGCTTCGCGGCGGATGGTTTGAATGGTTTGCCGGATGGCTGGGGTTACCTCCGGATCAAAGGCATCCACATCACAGATCAGGCCGCGCACCCCGGCCTCTGCGGACAGGCGCACAAATTCACGGGCATCATCGGAATTACTGTTTATCCGGGTGACGATATACTTGGCCTGTACATTGCCGCCAGTAGCGGCATAGGTTTTAAGGTGGGTCCAGACCCGGTCGAAATAATCATGATTTTTCAGAGCCTTGAAGGTGGCGGCGGTACCGGCGTCCACACTGCACACCATCCCCACATGGCCGTCAGCCAAACCAGCAGCAAGAGCCGGAGAATAACGCACGCAGTTTGTGGCCACATAATTCCAGCGGCCGCCAGTCACCAGAAGACCCAGCAATCTATCGAATTCGGCCAGCAGGGTCGGCTCACCGCCGCCCCAATTGATGACCCCGTCCGGGGCAAGCAGGCCGTCGGCCATCATGGCCTGGAAGGTGTCATAAAGTGCAAGGGGGTGATGGCCGGCAGCCAGGCCTTCCGGATCGTTCCACCAGTTGGTGCATTTTTTTTCGAGTTGAAGATAACAATAGCGACAATTCAGATTACAGTAGGTGAAATGGGATAGATTGACCACCTGCACCAGGTATGGGGCCGGAGACCAGATCCGCTTCTCCAGTAGACCGCAGCCCTCGCAGGCGATCAGCCCGTCGGAGTTGATTGATTTTATATATGCAGCCCGGGCCTCCCGGATACTTCGCACCGGAACTTCACCTCCGCTGAAATCCGATATGGGCAGCCAGCCGCGATCACCGTGGTGACAGATGCAACAGATATGAAGTCCGCGGGGGCTGAAGGCTAATCCCCTATCCAGCCACTCACAGCCATAGCGCACATCGTTCATCCCTGAGCTCCTATCAATTTCAGAATTCTTTTTCCAATGGTCTTAAGAAAGCGGTTATGGGTAATCATTCGACCCAGTGGGGTCTGGCTTAAAAAAACGGCAAACCTTGCAACCGCCTGTGCTCCCGGAGATGCGGCCAACAGCGCAGTATCGACAGTTGCTGCATGAGGTTTGGTGCTCCAAAGCCAATCCACCGCATCACTGAGGCGTTTGCACTCGAGCGACATGGATGCCAATTCTCGCCCAAAGCCCGGGCTGACCGGATATCGTGGATGATCGATCCTAAGATGATGGGCTTCGTCCAAGAGTGCAAGAAAATGATCAACCATGATCTCCCATGATAATTTAGACACGGCAAGGGCCTTACACCGTTTCGACATTTGTTGCATTTCTGAGGGATCGGATAGTAAGCGGCTTATTGCATCCAAATATTCTCGGATCTCATTCTCCCCGTGCGAGATCAACATACCCGCATCTGGAGTCACAATTTCGTCATGTCCACCGACCTTGGCTACGACAGGCACAACACCGGCGGCCATTGACTCCAAAAGAGCGATCGAAATGCCCTCATATTGTGAGGGCAGCAGGAAAATATCCGAGGCGACCAGAATATCAAGCCATCTTTGATGCGGAACCGAGTCCAGCATCCGGACATGTTCGGCCAGATGATACTCGTTCAGCAGATTTTTCAGTTGGGTTTTCAGTTCACCCTCACCAATGATGAGCGCCCGGAATGTTAGTCCCTGATCCCGTGCAGCTCTGAGGATATCCGCCAGCAGAGCCGGACGTTTTTGTTCACAGATCCGTCCGGCAAAGACAATCACCGGCATCTCTTCCGGGATGTTCAGTTCGGACCGCACCGAACTTCTCACCTTATCGGGCTGATCGGTTGGCGAAATTCTGACGCCCGTATACATCACTCTGATTCGCGCGATGTCGGCGCCGCGGTCCTGCATCCATCCGGCCAGATGCCTGGAGGTCACAATGTTGAACTCAAGCAAATCCTGGTAGCCAACACCGAACCTGGGATGTCCCCCATTCAACCAGTGAGGTTCCTCGACATGGCACATGTCAACAAATGCAACCCCGGGCGAGACGGCCCTGAGATAGGGAAGGAGGTGATATCCGATGGTGCTGCTGGTAATGACGACTGTATCAATCTTTCGGGACTGGATCAGGTATGCCAGAAATCGCGGATAGTCCGAAGCAGAAAGGATGTTTGGCAACACAAAGATATCGGGCGTAAAGCGACTGAATTGATGCTCCCAACGGTGATCGGCCATCAAGGTCGCGCAGACGGTTACATCATGTCCTTTAGCCGTCAAGCCTTCGATCAAATCAAGATTAACTCGATCAGCGCCGCCCTCTACCATCCACGGAACGATAAACATGATCCGGCGCCCGATCGAATTTGCCACTAAAGGATTGCATACCAACGAATTCGCTTCTATGGTTTCGTATGGTTGCAAATGGCGTCGCGTTGGTGTTGGATAGTTCTTATCAAGACCTGCATACTTTTTCTTCATGGCTTCGGCAAATTCATCGTTCACATAGCCGGACTGCAAAATCTGTTCATAACGCCCGCTACCAAGTTTTCGATACCATTGGAGAAACTCTCTAATCGTATAGCCCCAATGACCTGTTTTTGCCATTGCCAACCAGAAATCCCAATCTTCATAGAGAACCCTAATGGATGCATCAAAACCACCACATTCTTGAAATGCCTTGCGCCGAATCACTGAAATCGGTGGTCCGCTATTAGCCTGGAGAAAAGCTTTCCCTCTTTCAAATCCAGTCGTCCATAAAAATTCCTGCTCTCCGAAAACCACGCTATACGAATTACAAAATGCAAACTCAGGGTTTGAATCAAGAAACCATACGCATTTTTCCAGGTAGGTTGGCTCGATCATGTCATCATGATCAAGCAAGCAAATGTATCGGCCCTTGGAGTGATGAAATCCGGTATTGCGTGCTGCGGCTGTTCCGGCATTTTCCTGTCTCAGTGTTTTGATGCGATCGTCTTTTGCCGCGAAGTCGGCAAGGCGATTCACAGATGCTTGGTCAGGCGAACCATCGTCAACAATTATCCATTCCCAGTTCTGTAAGGATTGTGACAACAGCGATACGAATGTTTCAACAAAGAGCTCTTTCGCGTTGTAGTAAGGGGTCACAATCGAAACGTCAATGTGTTGAACAACAGAAGTCTCTTTCTTGTAATTGCGCGGAAAGGCTCTCCGACCTGGAATATCGTTGAAATCTGGGGCTAAATAGTTGATCATATTGACGACATTCTCCTGTTATTTTTGATGGTTCTGTAATGCGGTGTGATAATCATTATAATTGTTATCAGCGTCTTAATTTATTGTGCATAGTCGGCCGGAATGAATGCGATAAGGAATTCGACGCCAGACAGGGTATCCTTTCGGAAAGCACGCGCACACCTCTTCGGGGTCCATTGATGCTTGTCTCCCCATCTGTATAAAAGCCTCTTTTTTTGGCCTGGGCCACAAAATTGGCCAAGCTCTCTTTTCCGACATCAGTTACGATGATCGGATCGGATGGCTCACAGCCGGAACCCCGGCGGGAGAACAGGAGCATATATACCTTGGATCTGAGATTGCGGGTTTCAATAATAGATGTATGCTCAAACACATGATTCAGATAATACTGTTTTTGAACACGCGGATCCGCCAAAATAGAAGGAATAAGAGTCTGGGGCACAGCCAGAGGATCTTCCGGCTTGTAGTAAAGGATCATGTGATCAATTCGCTGAGAAAGAAGATATTCTGCGCTCATGCCTCGGCGGGCCAAATAATTGTCCATTAAACCGCCTATATCCATTATATGCCTGCTACCGAGATAATAACCGATCTGTCCCATCTGTTCCGTGGCCATTCGGACATCGACAGGTAACCATTTCGCCAAGGTTTGTCCGACAAAACCCATGGGATGGATATCCAGATTTTCGGAACTGAACCAGTTCCGCATTTGAGTTATAAAAACGCTTGGTGAACGCACCGCTATTGTGGTCGCATCAAGAACTAAAGAAGTCTCTGGTGCAAGTGGATCGAAAAAGCGAATAATCGGGGAACGAACCAGAACCGTATTGACCAGCAGAATGAAAATCAGGGCAAGCACGGAAATGGAACCGGCCAGGGGTTGATACAATCGAATCAAAAGCCGATGCATCCCAAGCAGGCCGTTGGCTGTCAACAGAAACAACAACGGCAGAATGGGAACCATGAAACGATTAAAATAGGCCTGGAAATCCCCGCCGGCATATACGATAAAAACTGAATAACCCAGACAAAAGCATACAGCCGTTATGGAGTCCGAGCGTCCGCTACGGTCTATGAATGCGAACGGTATGGGCCATAGAAGCAAGATCCAACGGATATCTGATAAAAAATCTGCTATATAATCAATACCATGTCCTATTGTAGCCGAGGGAATTTTGACATAGAAGGCATTGGGGACGATCTGACCATACACGAAATACATAATCGCAAGATAAAGACTGTAACCCAAGGCGAAAACCAAGCCCGCGAGCACGACTCGGAATAAACCGCGGCGGCGGGCAAGGCAATTCAGTCCATCAATGCAAAGGGCGACCACCATGAGCAGCGGTCCTTCTGGCCTCGTCAAAGAAGCCAGGAGAAACGGCAAGGCATATCCGACTAAAGGCCTCTCACCATTCATCGAGGCAAGAAGCCCCAAAACTCCCCAGAGCACGAAGAGNGCGAAAAGCATGGTNTCCAGNCCNTTCTGGGCGTGAATCAGGACATGCGTNCTCGTGATAAACAGCAGGGGNGCGCTAAGATGGAGCAAAAAANGCGGANCCTTTTTGACCGCATGGGTGGNAAACCAGGGCGCATGGTAGTTGAAGAGAAGCAGCATGACCATCATGGCT
>JGI20214J51650_10001905_pt1 | contig 13264 bp, 5 predicted proteins | sample WetSurMetagenome_FD_51650 | JGI IMG/M metagenome (IMG submission 51650) | reverse complement strand
GCGGAGAACGTGAAGCTGGCGGCCTGGTTGAATGACACCCCCGCGGTGATCGTCAACATCCAGCGGCAGCCCGGTTCGAACGTCATCGAGGTCGTCAACCGGGTCAAGAATCTCCTGCCGCAGCTGCAGAGCTCGCTTCCGTCCGCCATAAAGGTCTCCATCGTGACGGACCGCACGACCACGATCCGGGCTTCCGTGGCGGACGTGCAGTTCGAGCTGATGCTCGCCGTGGCGCTAGTCGTCATGGTGATCTTCCTGTTTCTCCGCACCCTCTCCGCGACGTTCATCCCGAGCGTTGCCGTCCCGGTTTCACTCGTCGGGACGTTCGGGGTCATGTANCTNCTGGGATTCAGCTTGAACAACCTGACGCTCATGGCCCTTACGATCGCCACGGGNTTCGTNGTCGATGANGCCATCGTCATGATCGAAAACATTGCACGGTACATCGAGCAGGGCGAATCTCCCCTTCAGGCCGCTCTCAAAGGATCCGAGCAGATCGCCTTCACCATCCTGTCTCTCACCGTCTCCCTCGTCGCCGTCCTGATCCCCCTGCTCTTCATGACCGATGTCGTGGGGCGGCTTTTCCGCGAGTTTGCGATCACCCTCGGCGTCACGATCCTGATCTCCGCGGTGGTATCGCTCACCCTGACGCCGATGATGTGTGCCCGGCTGCTCAAGCACGAACCCGAGGAGCGGCAGAAGAAACTCTACCGGGCATCGCAGAAGATCTTCGACCGGACCATCGCAGCCTACGGAAGGTCCCTGCAATGGGTGTTGCGGCATCAGCCGGCAACGCTTGCCGTGGCGGTGGCAACGCTCGTCTTCACGGTCATCCTGTATATCGTCATCCCCAAGGGCTTTTTCCCCGTCCAGGACACGGGGCTGATCCTCGGGCTCTCCGAAGGGCCGCAGTGGACGTCCTTCACGGCGATGTCCAGGGACCAGCAGGCCCTCGCGCGGGTGATCCTCCGCGACCCGGCCGTTCAGAGCCTGACCACCTTCATCGGGGTGGACGGGACCAACGCCACCCTGAACAGCGGACGGGTCCTCATCAACCTGAAGCCGCTTTCGGAACGCAACGCGAGCGCAACGGAGATCATCCGCCGCCTGCAGCCGGAACTGGCCGGCCTCAAGGGGATGACCCTTTACATGCAGCCCGTGCAGGATCTCACGGTGGAGAGCCGGGTGAGCCGCACGCAGTACCAGTTCAGCCTCGAAGACCCGAACGCCGAGGAACTGGGCATCTGGGCCCCGAAGTTCGTCGCCGCGCTGCGGGATCTGCCGGAGCTACGCGATGTGAGCAGCGACCAGCAGAACGAGGGCCTGCAGACGCTGGTCACCATCGACCGCGCCACGGCATCGCGTCTCGGGATCACGCCACAGATGATCGACGACACGCTCTACGATGCCTACGGCCAGAGGCTCATCTCCACGATGTTCACGCAGCTCAACCAGTACCGTGTCATCCTGGAGACCAAGCCGGAATTCAAGGACCACCCCGAGGATCTGGGCTCGCTCTATGTCCGGAGCTCGGCGGGCGGACAGGTGCCCCTCGGGGCCATCTCCCGGGTACAGGAGACAAAGGGTCCTCTTGTCATCAGCCACCAGGGACAGTTCCCGGCCACGACCCTCTCCTTCAACCTGGCGCCGGATGCATCGCTGGGGGATGCCGTAAAGGCCATCGATTCGGCCATGAGAGAGCTCGGCATGCCGGCAAGCATCCGGGGAAGTTTCCAGGGTACGGCCCAGGCATTCCAGTCCTCGCTGGCCAACGAGCCTCTGCTGATCCTGGCGGCCCTGGTGACGGTCTACATCGTCCTCGGGGTCCTGTACGAGAGCTACATCCACCCCGTCACGATCCTGTCCACGCTGCCGTCAGCCGGGGTGGGCGCGCTCCTTGCCCTGATTCTGTGCCGCACCGAGTTCAGCGTCATCGCGCTGATCGGGATCATCCTGCTCATCGGCATCGTGAAGAAAAACGGCATCATGATCGTGGATTTTGCCCTGGATGCCGAGCGCAAGGAGGGCAAGAGCCCCGTCGAGGCCATCTATCAAGCCTCCCTGCTGCGGTTCCGCCCGATCATGATGACGACCCTGTCTGCCCTTCTGGCCGCGCTGCCGCTGGCGATCAGCGGAGGCGTGGGCGCCGAGCTTCGCCGCCCCCTCGGCATCTCCATCATCGGGGGGCTCATCTTCAGCCAGGTGCTCACCCTTTACACAACGCCGGTCATCTATCTCTGGTTTGACAGGTTGGCGAAGCGAAAGAGCGGAGGCCCTACCGAAGATGCAGTAAATGAGAGCGGGGAAACATGATCGGGCCCAATTTCTCGCACCTGTTCATCCGAAGACCGGTGGCAACCACCCTGCTGACACTGGGAATGGTGCTCGCCGGCCTGATCGCAGTCCGTCTGCTCCCGCTGTCGGCCCTGCCGCAGGTTGACTTCCCGACGATCATGGTTTCCGCGAGTCTGCCGGGGGCAAGCCCCGAGACCATGGCGACGGCCGTCGCGGCGCCGCTGGAGCGGCAATTCACGCGCATTGCCGGCGTGACCGAGATGACCTCCACGAGCAACCTCGGCTCGACTTCCGTCGTCCTGCAGTTCGACCTGAACCGCGACATCGACGGCGCGGCCCGCGACGTCCAGGCCGCGATCAACGCCGCGCGGACGGATCTGCCCGCGGCCCTACCTTCAAACCCGCAATACCGCAAGGCCAACCCCGCAGAGGCCCCGATCCTCATCCTGGCCCTCACCTCGGATACGGTGACCCGGGAAGAGATGTACGACGCGGCCTCGACCATCCTTCAGCAGAAATTGTCCCAGGTGGACGGCGTGGGCCAGGTGATTGTCGGCGGCGGTTCGCTGCCTGCGGTCCGCGTGGAACTCAACCCCCTGGCGCTGAGCAAGTACGGGATCAGTCTTGCCGACGTGCGCTCCGCGCTGAGCGCAGCCAACGTGAATCGGCCCAAGGGGCAGCTGTCAGGCAGCGACAGGACATGGGAGATCCGGACGAACGACCAGATCTTCAAGGCGGAAGAGTACCGCCCGCTGATCGTTTCGTACCGGGCCGGCGCTCCGGTGAAGCTCTCCGACATCGCCGACGTGCAGGACTCGGTGGAAAATATCCGCAACGCGGGGCTCGTCAACGGGAAGCCCTCCGTGATGGTCATCATAAGCCGCAAACCGGGGGCGAACATCATCGAGACCGTCGACCGGGTTGTCGAACTGCTCCCGCAGCTCGAAGCATCCATCCCCAAAGCGATCAACCTCTCCGTCGTCATGGACCGGACACAATCGATCCGCGCCTCGCTGAGAGATGTGGAGCGCACCCTGGTCGTCTCCGGGATCCTCGTGATCCTGGTTGTCTTCGTGTTCCTGCGGCATGTCCGCAGTGCCATCATCCCGAGCGTTGCCGTGCTGGTCTCTCTCATCTCCACGTTCGGCATCATGTACCTGTGCGGCTACAGCCTCGACAACCTCTCGCTCATGGCCCTCACGATTGCCACGGGCTTCGTCGTGGATGATGCCATCGTTGTGCTCGAAAACATCACCCGCTACATCGAGAAGGGGATGTCGCCCTACCGGGCGGCCCTGGTCGGATCGCGGGAAATCGGATTCACGGTTCTCTCCATCAGCGTTTCCCTCGTAGCGGTGTTCATTCCCATCTTCTTCATGGGGGGGATGATCGGGCGGCTGTTCCGCGAGTTTGCCGTCACACTCTCCGCGGCGGTCATGATCTCCCTCGTGGTCTCGCTGACGACGACCCCGATGATGTGTGCTTATCTGCTGAAAAAGGAAAGCGAGCGGGCCCGGGGGCGGTTGTTCCAGGCAGGCGAGCGCTTGTATGACCGGGTGCTTCATGCTTATGAACGGAGCCTCTCCTGGGCCTTGAAGCACCAGCGGTCGATGCTCGCCCTGATGCTCTCCACCATCGTCGTGAGCATCGCGCTGTTCGTCGTGATCCCGAAGGGGTTTTTCCCGCAGCAGGATACGGGCCGCCTGATGGGCACCATCCTGGCCGCCCAGGATATCTCCTTCCAGTCCATGAAGGATAAGATGACGGCCATCGTGGAACTCATCATGAAAGACCCGGCCGTGGACACGGTTGTCGCATTTACGGGAAGCTCCGGGGGACGCGCCACGACAAACACGGGTCGGATGTTCATCGCCCTGAAACCGCTGGAAGATCGGAAAGTGAGCGCCGATCTGGTCATCGCGAGACTGCGCAAGAGCATCAGCAGCGTTCCGGGGGCGCCTGCGTATCTGCAACCCGTTCAGGACCTGCGTGTCGGGGGCCGGATGGGCGGCGGGCAATACCAGTACACCCTCCAGGGGGACAATCTTTCGGATCTCATGACCTGGGCGCCTCTCATCGAACAGCGTCTGCGCGGGATTCCCGGCATCGTCGATGTCAGCAGCGATCAGCAGGACCAGGGGCTGCAGGCCACGCTCACGATCGACCGCAGCACGGCCTCGCGCCTGGGCGTCAGCCCGTCGGCGATCGACGACACCCTGTACAGCGCCTTCGGCCAAAGGCAGGTGTCCATCATGTACACCCAACTGAATCAGTATCACGTCGTCATGGAGGTTGAGCCCTCATTCTGGCAGCGCCCGGACACGCTGAACCATCTCTACGTTCCGTCGTCAAAGGGGGGGCTCGTTCCGCTCAACGCATTTGCGCGCTACGAGATGACCCGGACTGCGCTCGCGGTGAGTCACCAGGGTCAATTCCCGGCCGTGACGCTGTCGTTCAATCTTGCACCGGGCCTGGCGCTGGGCGATGCCGTGAGCCGGATCGAATCCGAGACGCACAAGATGGGATTGCCTATGGGGGTGCGGGGCAGCTTCCAGGGGACGGCCCAGGTGTTCCAGGCCTCGCTTGCCAATCAGCCTCTCTTGATCCTTGCCGCGCTGGTGGCAGTGTACATCGTCCTGGGCGTCCTGTACGAAAGTTACATCCATCCTCTCACGATTCTCTCCACCCTGCCGTCAGCCGGCGTCGGGGCGCTGCTTGCGCTTCTCATCTCGCGCACCGAGCTCTCCCTCATTGCCCTGATCGGGATCATCCTGCTCATCGGCATCGTGAAGAAGAACGGAATCCTGATGGTGGATTTTGCCATTGAAGCGGAGCGCAAGGAGGGGAAACGCCCCGAAGAGGCGATCTATCAGGCCTGCCTGCTGCGATTCCGGCCGATCATGATGACAACCATGGCGGCCCTGTTGGGTGCTCTTCCCATCGCCCTCGGAGTCGGTGTCGGGTCGGAGATCCGGCGGCCCCTCGGCATCGCGATTGTCGGCGGTCTGATCTTCAGCCAGATGCTGACGCTCTATACGACGCCGGTGGTCTATCTCTACCTCGAGCGGTTCAGGCTCCGGATGGAACAAAAGAAGGCCGCCCGGCGGCTCGCTCTCCGCGGCGCCGTTGCGGGAGCTCCGGATTCCCCCTGACGGGGAGACGAAAGGATGCATCGATTTTTCGAAGCTGCACCATGCTTATCTTGAGAGGAAGGGCCGTTGTGAGGATTTGCGTATGATGATCGCGGGAGAAAAGGGTCGAGGACGATCGGGGTTGCGCAGCCTGGTCGCAGCCTTCGTTGCGGGGGCGTTTGCAGTTCTTGTAAGCTGCGCGGTGGGACCGGATTACCGAAAACCTCAGGTAGAGGCACCTGTTGCCTACAAGGAAAACGTCAACTGGAAAGTTGCGCAACCGCAGGAAGCCGTTGTTCGCGGAACGTGGTGGAAGATATTCAAGGATCCACAGCTCGATGCCCTCGTAGAACAGGTCAATATCTCAAACCAGAATATCGCGGCAGCGGATGCTCAATACCGACAGGCCCTTGCAGTCGTGAAGGCCGCCCGGGCGGGCTATTTCCCGACGGTCACGGCTGGAGCCCAGGCTGCANGGTCCCTGCGATCATCGAATAACAGCAACGTCAATGTCGCGTCTACAGAGATTAACGACTTTCTATTGTCGGGCACCGCTTCGTGGGAACCGGATATCTGGGGCAAGGTGCGGCGCAACGTCGAAGCCAACCAGGCAGGCGCCCAGGCGAGTGCTGCTGACCTCGAATCGATCCGACTCAGTTCCCAGGCGCTCCTGGCGCAGAACTATTTCCAGCTCTGCACCCTCGACGCGCAGAAGGCCCTCCTGGATGATACGGTTGCCGCCTATCAAAAATCCCTGGAGCTTACAAAAAACCGGTATGCATACGGCGTGGCGTCAAAGGCCGAAGTACTGCAGGCGGAAACGCAGCTCAAATCCACCCAGGCGCAGGCGATTGATCTGGGCGTACAACGTTCGCAATTGGAGCATGCCATCGCGGTCCTCATCGGCAAGCCCGCTTCCGTTTTCTCCATACCCGCGACACCGCTCACGGCAAGCCCCCCGGCCCTCCCCGTCGGCATCCCGTCCGAGCTTCTTGAACGGAGGCCTGACATCGCTGCTGCGGAGCGTCGCGTCGCCTCGGCAAATGCCCAGATCGGGGTTGCCGAGGCCGCCTATTACCCGAGCATCACGCTGGGTGCCACCGGCGGGTTCGAATCGTCGGATATCTCCAACTGGCTTTCCTGGCCGAGCCGCCTGTGGTCGATCGGGCTATCCCTGTCTCAGACTGTGTTCGATGCCGGTCTGAGAAGCGCGCTGACCGACCAGGCTCGGGCGTCCTACGACACGACCGTGGCATCCTATCGTCAGACCGTGCTCACCGGATTCCAGGACGTGGAAGACAATTTGGCTGCGCTCCGTATACTGGAGGCGGAATCCCGCGTGCAGGACGAAGCAGTCAAAGCAGCGCGTGGGTCCCTGGCGTTGAGCATGAACCAATACAAGGCCGGTACAATCAACTTCCTTGCCGTTGTCGTCGTTCAGGCGATCTCGCTTTCGAACGAAAGTACCGCCGTCGAGATCAAAGGCCGCAGGATGGTTGCGAGTGTCCTTCTGATCAAGGCGATCGGTGGTGGATGGGACTCGTCGGCCCTGCCTCCCGGCAACTGAGAGTGAAGTTCCCCGCCCACAGGCGGGGCTTCCCGGCAAGGAAAGAACCAGACATGATTGCGCGCCCTAACCCCGCCTGCAAGGCGGGCTTGCGGGACGCGCCCCCGGTCAAGGCTGTCGGTGGAAGGAACCAAAAATCGTGAACGGTGCTTACCGAATAGCGGACAAGAGAATCGCTATTCTTCACCCCGATCGGATTTTGCGGTGGGGGGAAGATGACTGGCAGCGTAGAAGCCCGCCAGGGATAGAACAATTGAAAGACAGGCAATCGTGAATGCAAGTGATTTTCCCTGCCAGAGCCCGACAAACCATCGCCTGAACTCATCGGCCAGCACATTTGCCTTTCCGCCATACTGTTCCAAATCATGCATATACCTTTTTGAATCTTCAGGCATGATCGGATAAACGGATCCGTCTGCCGCCTCGTAACCCAGTGCGGCACGCGTATCCCGATCGGCTTTCTGATAGATCAGGACGGCGCTGCTCAAGCCAACCAGCAGAACCATTGCGCTCAGAAGATGAAAAAGACGTTTGTTCATCTGCGATTTTACACTCCCTGTTGCACCCGTTGATCTGACCTTCATCCCCATGCGGTTAAAATTATCAGAAAAGCTCAACGGAATTTCAAGACAATTATGATTGACTCGTATGCCTGCGGCACGAAGGTTCTGGGGCTCAGGCCGAAGGATGCCGGCCGAGGGTTCCACCCGTTATTGGCACAGGCAAACTAGGGGATTGAAACGTGCACGATTCGGGGTATCGCTGTTTCCGGGTGATAGCAGTGGTCATTCTCAACCCGGGATGGGGCATTGCGGGAGGCGAACCGGTGCAAGCCATCGATGCGAAAGCCCGGTGAACCTTACCCGCAACACGTTTTTCCGCGCTTTCAGAAATTGAAGAAGGCAGGTCATGGAACCTGCCTTCTTTTGGTCCGATCGATTTTCCAGCCCCCTCATGACGAGGGTCGTCTTCCGTCAGCGATCACGCCAGAATCGACGCACGCAGTAAAATAGAATGAAGGCCAGCAGTCCGATATAACTGCACCACATAACGACCATGATAATGTTCGAGGACATCATCGTTCCTCAAAAAGATTGGCGGACACNCAGATGGTGGATCATGAACCGCCTGGCCCGCGAATCCGTCATGCGCCACCCCCCAATACTTTGTAGAGAGTCACCAGGTTGGTGAGCCGGGTCAGGCGGATGGCGATGAGACCCTGCTGTGCGCCGTAGAGCGAGCGCTGCGCATCCAGGACGCGCAGATAGCTGTCGATCCCCCTCGTGAATCGGGCATCCGAGAGGCGATAGCTCTCGGCGGAGGCGTCCACGAGCGACTGCTGGGCCTGCAGCTGATCCCCCAGGGTCGCGCGCTGCGCCAGGGCGTCGGCCACTTCCCGGAATCCCGTCTGGATTGCCTTCTCGTATTGGGCCAGGGCGATTTCCCTGTCCACTTGCGTCACATCGTANGCCGCCCACGTGCGAGCATCGAAAATCGGCACGGTGATCTGCGGCACGAAAGCCCANGTCTCGGAGCCGGACANGAAGAGCCCGGAGAGCTGGCCGCTCGTGGTGCCGATGCTCGTGGTGAGCGTGATGCGGGGGAAGAAGGCCGCCCGTGCCGCGCCGATGTTTGCGTGGGCGGCCTTGAGCTGATGCTCNGCCTGGATGATGTCAGGGCGGCGCTGCAGCACGTCGGAGGGCAGACCGGGGGTGAAATCCTTGAGCGCCGCGACCTCGCCCAGCTCGACGGGNAGAAGCCCGGGAGGAACCGGGGAGCCCACCAGGAGGGTCAGCGCGTTTTCATCGAGGGCGACCTGGCTCGTGAACCGGGCAATGTCCACCCGCGCCGCGTCCACCCGGGTCTGCGCCTCACGGAGGTCGAGATCGGAGGAGGTGCCGACTTCGGCACGCCGACGGATCATTTCGTATGTCGCCCGCTGGGTCTCGAGGGTTGATTGGGCAAGCTTGAGATTCTCGCGGTCGGCGGCAAGGGTCAGGTAGGTGTTGGCCACTGCAGACACCAGCGAGATCTGCGCNCTCGCGCGGGCCTGCTCTGTGGCGAGGTACTGCTCGAGTGCCGCATCCTTCAGGCTGCGNATGCGGCCGAAAAAATCCAGCTCCCAGGAGCTGATGCCCAGGTTGACATTGTAAAGCTCAACCGTGGCCGGTTGATTGTTCTGCGAGATGATGCCGGGGACCCGCTCTTTGCTGAATATTGCGCCGGCACTCACAGACGGGAGCAATTCAGCCCGCTGGATGCGGTAAAGGGCCTGCGTTCTCTGGACATTCAGCGCGGCTAAGCGCAGGTCGCGGTTGTTGGCCAGCGACAGGTCGATGACCTGCCGCAGCCGTTCGTCAATGAAGAAATCCCGCCACGGGGTGTCGGCGGCGGCCTCGGCCGGCTTGGCCGCCTGCAGCCCGGAGGCGGGGCCGCCGGGCCATGCGGCGGGGACGGGGGCCTCCGGGCGCGTGTACGTCGGGGCCAGGGTGCATCCCCCCAGGAGAGTGACAATCACAGCCAGCAGAACAAACGTGGTTTTATTCATCTCATCAATCCTCTGACGGCTTTACATCTTCAGTCCCGGTTACTTCCCGACTTCTGCGTCTTTTTACGAGTTTTTCTTTCAGCGCCGTCAAAAACGGACTGCCGCCGACGCGAGCGGCTGTTTCACCTTTTCGGCCTTTCCCGATGAAGCTCTCGATCAGTACAAAGAACAGGGGCGCAAAGATGATGACGAGGACGGTGGCGGTCACCATGCCTCCCAGCACGCCAGTGCCGATGGCATTTTGTGCCCCTGCCCCGGCGCCGGTCGCCACGGCCAGGGGCAGGACGCCGAACCCGAAGGCGAGCGAGGTCATGACGATCGGGCGGAAGCGCAGTCTCGCCCCCTCCAGGGTGGCGTCAATCAGGCTCATGCCCTGCTCGACTCCTGTCTTGGCGAACTGGACGATCAGGATCGCGTTCTTGGTCGTCAGACCCAGGGTGGTCAAAAGACCGATCTGGAAATAGACATCGTTGGGCAGTCCCCGCACGCTCGAGGCGATGACGCCTCCGATCACCCCCAGGGGCAAGACCAGCAGGATCGAGATGGGGATGGGCCAGCTCTCGTAGAGCGCCGCCAGGCACAGGAAAATCACGAAGATGGAAAAGGCATACAGCGCGGGCGCCTGGGCGCTCGACATCCGCTCCTGGTAGGAGACTCCCTGCCAGTCGTATCCGATGCCCTGCGGCAGGTCCCGGACGAATCGTTCCATGGCCTGCATGGCTTCCCCGGAGCTCCTCCCCGGCGCCGCCTCGCCAACGATGTTGAGCGACGGGAACCCGTTGAAGCGCTCCAGCTTCGGGGAACCGGAGGTCCATCGTCCAAATGCAAAGGCAGAGAAGGGGACCATCTTCCCNGTGTTGTTTCGCACNTGGAGTCTNTCCAGGTCGGTGGGCAGCATGCGNTAAGGCGCGTCAGCCTGGACGTAGACGCGCTTCACCCTGCCGGCCTGGATAAAGTCGTTGACATAGGCGCTGCCGAATGCCGCCGAGATCGTATTGTGTATCGAGGCGATCGGCACTCCCAGCGCACCCGCCTTTTCCCAGTCGATGTTCGTCCGGTACTCGGGGACATCCTCGAGGCCATTGGGCCGGACCTTCGTGAGGGCCGGATCACTTGCGGCCATGCCGAGGAGCTTGTTGCGGGATTCCATCAGCTGGGTATGCCCGAGGCCGCCCCGGTCCAGCAATTGAAAGTCGAACCCCTTGGCCTGTCCCAGTTCGACCACTGCAGGCGGCGCGAAGGCAAAGACCATCGCATTGCGGATCCGGGAAAATTCCCCCATGGCCCTGCCGGCCACGGCCGTTACCTTCAGGTCCGACCCTCTGCGGAGATCCCAGTCCTTCATCTTGACGAAGGCAAGCCCCGCATTCTGACCNCGGCCGGCAAAGCCGATGCCGGAAACGGTCATGATGGAATCGACGGCATCCTTCTCCTGCCCGAGGAAATAATCCCTCACCCGGCCCATGACTTCATCGGTCTGTTCCAGTGTCGAGTTGGCCGGAAGCAAGGCCTGCACCATGAGGATCCCCTGGTCTTCGTCCGGCAGGTACGCCGTCGGCATGCGAAGGAACAAAATGCCCATGGCCGCCACGATCAGGGCGAAGGCAACAAGGTAGCGCAGTTTGTTGGCAATCGAACGATGGACCATCCGCGAATACAGATCCCGCAGGCGGAAAAAACGATGGTCGAACCACGTGAAAAAGGGGCGCAGGAACCAGATGGCGTTTTCCGCCGGTTCATGTCCCGCCGCCACGGGTTTCAGAAGGGACGCGCACAGGACCGGCGTGAGAATGAGAGCGACCACCACGGACAGCAGCATGGCGGCGATGATGGTCACCGAGAACTGCCGGTAGATGACGCCCGTCGAGCCGGGGAAGAACGCCATGGGGCCGAACACCGCCGAGAGCACCAGCCCGATGCCGATCAGGGCGCTGGTGATCTGGTCCATGGACTTGCGCGTGGCTTCTTTGGGAGAGAGCCCTTCCTCGCTCATGATCCGTTCCACGTTCTCGACGACAACAATGGCGTCGTCGACCAGCAGGCCGATGGCCAGAACCATGGCGAACATGGTCAGCATGTTGATGGAGAAGCCGAAAAGCCCCAGCACCCCGAAAGTCCCCAGGAGCACGACGGGCACGGCGATAGTCGGGATCAGGGTGGCCCGCATGTTTCCCATGAAGAGGTACATGACCAGGAACACGAGTCCGATCGCCTCGAAAAGGGTCTTCACCACCTCGTTGATCGCAACCCGGACGAAGGGGGTCGTGTCGTAGGGATAGATCACCTTCATGCCGGGCGGGAAGAACCGGCTCATCTCGTCCAGCTTTGCCCGGACGTTATTGGCCGTTTCAAGAGCGTTTGCCCCGGCGGCCTGCCGGACGGCCAGCCCGGCGGCCGGCTTGCCGTTGTAAAAACCCTGGATATCGTAGGCCTCGGTCCCCAGCTCGGTCCGCCCCACATCCCTTACGCGGACGACGGAGCCGTCGGGGTTGGTGCGCAGGGGAATCGCCGCAAACTCCTCGGGAGTTTTCAGCAGACTCTGCACGACAATGGCCGCATTGAGGCGCTGGCCCTTCACTGCCGGAGCCCCGCCGAACTGCCCGGCCGAGACCTCCACGTTGTAGTTCCGAAGCGTCGTGATGACGTCCTGGACGGTCATCCCGTAGTTGGTGAGCTTGTCGGGGTTGAGCCACACGCGCATGGCGTATTGCGCCCCGAAATTCTCCACTTCCCCGACACCGGGCACCCTNGAGAGCACCTTTTCCAGGTTGGACTGGGCATAATCGCGCAGGTCGTTTCCGTCCATGCTCCCGTCTTCCGAGATCAGTCCCACGATCATCAGCCAGTTGCGCGTTGATTTGCTGACCTTGACCCCTTGGCTCCCAACGACTTCCGGAAGGTTCGCCATGGCAAGCTGAAGCTTGTTCTGCACCTGCGCCCAGGCAAGATCCGGATCGGTTCCCGGGGCAAAGGTCAGCTCGATGCGGGACTGCCCGGACGAGTCGCTCACGGCGGACAGGTACAGCATCTTGTCGAAGCCGGTCATCTTCTGCTCGATGATCTGCGTCACGCTGTTCTCGACGGTCTCCGCCGAGGCCCCGGGGTAGAAGGCGCTGATGGCAATGGAGGGCGGAGCGATGGGAGGATATTGCGAGATGGGCAGGTTGTAGATCGCAAGTCCCCCTGCCGCCATGATGATGATGGCGATGACCCATGCGAAAACAGGACGATCCAGAAAGAATCTCGAAAGCATCTGGCGCCTCCCTCAGTTCGACTTAGCGGCAGCAGGTGGTGCAGCGGTCTTGCCGTCCGATCCCTTTGCCTCTACGAAGGGGATCGCCTTTACGGAAGCGCCGGGCCTGACCTTCTGTATTCCCTCGACGATCACCCGGTCTCCCGGCGCAAGGCCTGCCGAAACGAGCCACTTGTCGCCGATCGTGCGATCCAGTGTGAGCATCCGCTGCTGGACCTTGCCCTCGGCGTCCACGATCAGCGAAGTGGGATTCCCCTTGGGGTCGCGGCTGACGCCCTGCTGCGGCACGAGGAGAGCCTGCTCGTTGACCCCTTCTTCCAGGACGGCTCGCGCAAACATGCCCGGCAGCAGGACACGTTTCGGATTGGGAAATACAATTCGCAGGATGTAGGACCCGGTTGTCGGGTCCACCGTGACGTCCTGGAATTGAAGCGCCCCTTCCAGGGGATAGGAAGTACCGTCTTCCAGGA